>Ga0070729_10000059_pt1 | contig 242289 bp, 217 predicted proteins | sample tdDd472_FD_66725 | JGI IMG/M metagenome (GOLD analysis project Ga0070729, IMG submission 66725) | Marine sediment microbial communities from the Atlantic coast under amendment with organic carbon and nitrate - tdDd47.2 | ecosystem: Environmental > Aquatic > Marine > Coastal > Sediment...
TCCTGAACCTCAATATTTTAATTCCAAATTGATTCAATTCATATGTTCGGCCTTGGTCATATTCCTTTTGATCTCGGTTTAAATGGATTCCTCCATCTAGCTCAATAACCAGCTTTAATTGGTGGCAGTAGAAATCAACAATGAACTGATCTATCGGGTGTTGAGCTTTAAACCTCAGTCCGAGCAACTTATTGGAGCGTAATTCTTTCCACAACATTTTTTCGGAAGGGGTCAGATTCTTTCGAAGAATTTTCGCCCTTTCAAAAATCATTGGAGTAGCTCCGTAGAACATATTTCGTTGATCACTCATGTGTATTCTTTTTTAATGTGAAGCCAACTTGCTCTTAAATCCCATTTCTGCTCTGAAAATCCTTTGGCTCCCTTTAGGGTCGGGGTAAAACAAAGGATTTCGGTATTGCAAAACCATCGGAAAAAGCGGAGCAGGAGTTTGGGTGGATGTAGATAGTGTTGATTTTTCATTTTCCCAGCGCTAAATCAGGAATGGCATTCCAAAGGCCGACTCGCATTTCTTTGGCTTCCTGCAAAATCTTCTGACCATGCTGAGTCAGCTCGAAATACCGCTTGCGCTTGCCGCCACGTACCGCCGTGGCTTCTCCAAATTCGGATTTGAGATAGCCTTTTTTCTCCAGCCTTCGCAAGACTGTTTGCAAAGAGCCGATACTGACTTTTCTGTCCAACCGCTGTTCCATCTCTTCTATTATGGCAATTCCGTATGCGTCTCCCTGCAGAATAGCTACCGTCAGCAGTACTACTTCTTCAAATTCTCCAAGTTGATATTTTCCCATGATCTGTATATTTACCTTAAACGTAGTTATTATGTTTCGTAAAAGTGAAATTATTTTTATCTAATTTGTAGTTTATATGTTTAATTAATTTCTTGATTGAACCGTAAATAATTGATAATCAATTATTTGAATGTTTTTTGATTGCGCTTATCCAACTTATGAGCAATCCAGGCAAAAAGTAGATAGGAAGCCACTGCACTAATGGCAAGAGTGGTTTTGTTGAGTACTTCTGGTGGTGGCAGGAATACCTGAGTAGCATGGATGGTGATCAATACCAGACCGAAGATGTACATTGATATACTTTTACTATTGATGGCTTTTTGATACAAGTAAATGCCACCAAACAAAAACAGTGTCTCTAACCCAAAAGCAACGTATCTGTAGTTCCATAATCCAAAACCTAACTTCGGTGATTTGTCACTCCAGATAGGAAGATCGGGCGTATGTACGAGGAGGTCCACAAACCAGTGGGAAGCAATAGCCAAAGCCATAGCAAAGGCAGCTTTGACAGAGAGTTTGAATAAGTATCTAAAAACGAGAAAGCCAAATATTGACCAAACTACGGTAGCAAGCAGACTATGCGTATAGGGCATATATTCAAGCTCAAAATGATTGGTAGCGGTATAATCAGGGATAAGGTTCAACCGCTCTACTCCCATTAAGACGAAGGGAAAAAACAAGATGTCTACAAACTGAACACCAATGAACAGCCATCCTAATGATAACGTTGGAGCTTGTTTTTTAAGGGCGAATGCTGCTACATAATGACCGACGTACATATTTTGAGTTTTGGATTATCGATAAATCTAGTCATTAAGATTAATAATGACCATTTTTCATAATACCTTGAATAGATCGGAATTGCTGGACTTGGTTAACTTCACAATTAGACAATCAATTTTATGAAACCATTTTTACCCATTATTCTCATTCTTTCATTTTTGAGTTGCGAACAACCTCAGCAAAATGATGACTCCCTGAATCATTTATTGAAGAATGTCTCCTCTGTCAAAGGCAAATCAGAATATCTACCGACACCTTTCGTTGCGGCAGGCAACCGGGTATATGCTGTAGGAAATCAGGATGGAACCTTTCCTGATATAGGCTGGCATGTGACTGGCGAAATGGGTGGCGTTTGGGATCATCCGATCAAGCTGTTGGATGGATATGTTTTAGGTGTTAGCACTGGAGGCCAATATTATTGTCTGGATAATGCTACGGAGTTTATCAATTATCCGATGGCCAATCAACACCTTTTTCATCCTTCTGAATCTTTGAAGATTACCCGAACGCAGTTTGTTCCGGATGATATGGAAGGTATGGTTGTGGAATTTGAGTTTGAAAATAGTGGTAATAAGTCGATTGATCTGGAACTTGATTTTGCAGGAATGGTTGATCTGCGACCAGTTTGGTTGGCTGAGAGGCAGAACATTTCGGATAGAAAAGATTCTGGTGTTTTTGATGAAGAAAACCAGGCGTGGATCGCCAAGGATTCACTGAATGATTGGTTTGTAGCCATTGGAAGCAGCGCGGAAATTACTGCCTGGCAGCAACCAGCCATGCAATGTTCTTATGAGCGTAAAGTCAACGAAATGCTTGATCTGGCATTGACTAGTGAAGTCAAAATTCCAGCTAATGATAAAGTTTCGGTTCAATATTTCATTTCCGGTTCCTACACTTCCAGGGAATCAGCCATTGAAACCCTTAAACAATTAAAAATTAATCCGAAGGGGTTGTTGAAAGCTAAAATAGATCGGTATCAAAAGATCGAATCTATTGCCAACCTGAGTATTCCTGATACAGGTCTTCAGCAGCTATACACCTGGACCAAATACACGACTGACTGGTTGATCAGGGAAGTGCCAGAGCAAGGTCGGGGGCTTTCTGCCGGAATTCCGGATTATCCCTGGTGGTTTGGTACAGATAATACTTTCGCGCTGCAAGGCCTGCTGGCAACCGGACAACATGAAGAAGTCAAAACGACCATGGATTTGATTCTGAAACTGTCTCAAGATGTGAATGACAATGGCCGAATCATGCATGAAACCTCTACCAATGGCGTGGTTTTCAATCCTGGCAATCTGAATACCACACCCTATTTCATCAATCTGATTTGGAAATATTACCAATGGACTGGGGACAAGGAGTTTCTGGAAAAAGTCTATCCTGAAGTCAAAAAAGGCATCACCTGGCTGGAAAGTCAGGACAAAGAGGGCAATGGCTACCCGGACGGTGCGGGTATGATGGAGATTCATGGATTGCATTCGGAAATGATTGATGTGGTGAGCTACAGCTGGGCAGCTTATCAAGCGGCTGCAAACATGGCAGAAGTGTTTCATGAACATGACTTTCAGCAAGCTTATCAGGACAAAGCTGATTTGCTGGCAAAGCAGATTAACCGCGACTGGTGGGTGGAACAAGCCGGCTCTTTTGCGGACTTCCGGGCAAGCAGAGTAGAGACGCTTCAGTTGATTGATGCGGCGATTGTCAGGGCAGATACCATCAATAAACCCTGGGCCGTGGAGGAATTGAAAGCTTTAAAACAGCAAATTGGCAGACTAAGAGACAATCGAATTCAAGGGCAGGTAGTGCATCATAATTGGGTGGTGAATACGCCGATGGAAGTTGGAGTAGCCAACCCCGAACATGCAGAAGCGGCATTGGCAACAGCCAAAAAATACTCGAGCAAATACGGCATGTATGTGACTGGAATAGACCGGGATGAGAGCAAAGACGAGTCCTCGAAATGGAAAGCATTCTCTTATGTAGGTGCAGTGATGACCTTGCCCACAGGAGTACAGGCCATCAGTGAAGCACGTTATGGAAACCCTGATGAATCACTCAAATATCTTAAAATGTTGGAAAACAGCTTTAGCTATGCTCTGCCAGGCTCGATGTATGAAGTCAGCCCGGATTACGGCATGATTGCTCAGGCATGGAATATCTATGCAGTTGCCGTTCCAATTGTGGAATATTTCTTTGGTGTAAAACCCAATGCAGTTGGAAAAGAAGTCACATTTCAACCTAATTTTCCTTCGACCTGGAAGATGGCTAAACTGGATAATATTCGGGTGGGAGATAATCTATTAAGTATTGAAAAATCCAAATCAGGTTATCGGATCAACCAAACGAGTAAAGGATGGAAAATCAATCTGATCATCCCTGATCCGGGAAAAGACATTTTAGTGAATGGTGAGGAGGTTAGGCTGAAGGCTGATCAAAATGAGATGATTAAGATAGAACTAACTGCGGGGGTGAATAGCGTGGAGTTTTGATGGAATTCTTAAATCATCCTGCTATCGATCGGTAGATTCGGGGAATTTGAGTGGACGCACGAATAAATCTTTCCCTGATCGGAATTTTTCAATTGCAGCGTTCAATCTTGATAAGTTCTTTTCAGAGGACATTTCAAATTCTGTGGCATTCAGGCTTCTCCAGTTTACCCGTTTTTTCTTCTTCATTTGGTAAAGATAAGTTATTTGGAATGTTTCTCAAATTTTGTCTGGTTCAACCTTCCTTTGCCACTTCATGAACAATCAACCTTGCGCAACGATTTTTCCTGTGTGGTTGCCCTTTGGACTTTTGAAAACAGATCGGTATCTCGAATTTGGCTCCTCAGTATTCTAAGAATGACTAAGTTCCTTTAGCTGTTTTTCTGCCAGATCATGAAGGTACTCTGGTGCAAGGTCTGCTCCGTTTGCCCATTCTATTGTCCACTGATTTAACGAAAACTTTTGGAACTCCTGAATATCCAAAAGCGGTTGAAAAATTGATCCGTGAAGATGATCTTTTAGATCAACTTTTGAAGTGAGTCCATCATTAAAGGTGAGTTCAATAATGTAATCCGAAATATACTTCGCCTCAATAATTTTTAATAGCATCATCAATTATTTTAAAGGATCTATTGGGTTCAAAGGTTCCCTGTTTTGTGCAAGGTCCCAATTTTTCAGCAACTCTTCATGATGAAGGTCGAGCCATTCGTAGACAAGTTTGATAGCCCTACGAGGAAGTTCTCCTTTGATCAACCCTGAATCCACTTCGATAATAGCTTCATAATCCTGATACTCTACATGAAAATGAGGTGGATTATGATCATTATAAAACATCCGAATTACTATCCCATAAAACCATAATTCTGGCATTCTTAAAGATAAAACTTCTCCTGTTAGTAACTGTATCTACCTTTGCCACTTCATGAACAAAAAATTTTCTCATTTCATAGAACTGGGACTGGCGATATTGGTGATGTCTAGCTCAGGAACGCTGGGTCGATACATAGAATTGCCTCCACCAGTAACCATTTGGATGCGCTGCGTGATTGCAACTGTAGCATTGTATATCGTGCTTCGTTTATGGAAAATTAATATCCGAATCTTGCAGGAGAATTTTTGGTTGTTGTTTATCAGTGCTGTATTTCTCGGCTTGCACTGGGTAACATACTTTTTCTCCCTTCACCTCTCCACGGTAGCCATCGGTATGCTTTCACTCTTTACCTATCCGGTGATCACTGCATTGCTGGAACCTTTTATGCTGAGGACCAAACTCCAACCTGGTTCGCTGGTGCTGGCAGTATTTGCATTTGCTGGTGTGGCACTGCTCGTTCCGGAGTTAAGCTTTGACAATCATTATACTGTTGGAATTGCCATAGGAATATCCTCGGCCTTATTTTATTCCATTCGTAATATCCTGATGAAGAAAAAAGTGGGAGAACATTCTGGTATTGCATTGATGTATTATCAGCTTTTGATTATTTCTATTCTGCTTTTACCAGCAATTTTCATTTATGATTTTAGTTGGGAGCTGGATGTTATGCCTCGATGGCAACCGCTTTTGATTCTGGGGCTTTTCACCACGGCTACCGGACACACTTTGTTTGTGTTGAGTTTTCGTCATTTCACTATCAGTACGGTGAGTATTATTAGTGCGATCACACCATTATTAGGTACGATGCTAGGTTTCATTTTTCTGGATGAAGTGCCAGCTGGAAAAACTGTAATTGGGGGGTTGCTCATTTTTCTGACAGTAATAGTCGAAAGTATCCGATCTGCAAAGCAGAAGGTCGGCTGATTATTGAGACAGATTAGTGTATTTCCCGATCCTCATCTTGCAACTCTGGTCGGACGATAATGACAGACCTGTGATCTGGTTCATGAAATAAGATTGGGAAATCGTACAGCTATTCTCTCACTGTTCCGGTAAATACACTTGCATTGGAGTTGTATGGATTGCCGGATGAGCGGCGAAAGGAAACCACTTGCCCACAGTGCCAGATCGCATCTGCAATCGGGCCATTGAGTTGGTTCCAGAAAGGAAACTCATAATTATTGTCGTCAAACTGGATGATCAATTCTTCCAAGGTAATTTTTCCGGACTTCAATTTTTGGCTGGATTCCCCAATGTTTTCCAGAGTACCGCGGCGTAGCTCCTCAAAAGTCCAGGCGGTTACATCTACAGGCTTGTGAGGTACGCCTCGCACACAGTTGAGGATGAATTGAGAGAGTCCATGAATGTGTTCTAATGTTTCGCGAGTGGTACGGGCATCTTCACTTGGCTTAAAGGTGAGATCTTCTGGTCGTAATCCCTCACTGACCCAGTAATATCGAAAGCCCAGCCCATCGATCATGCGGGAAGCCACCGTTTCGGGAGTGTACTTTTCCGGATAATCAGGGATTTCCCTGTAGGGCAATTCCTCCGACTGACCAAAAAGATTGATAGAAATGGCTGTGAGTAGGAGTGATAGAAAATGCTTCATTGAGGTTATGCCTTTTAAACTTGAAAACGTTCATGATCCAGAGTGCCACATCTTATTCTGACTGTTGGCTCTAAATTAGGATTAGTGGTTCTTAAAGTTTCTATTCTCTGGCTCAGTTTGCATCAGAGTTCAATGATCAGGCGTAAGTCTGTGACTTGATCAAGTAGCAAAGCAATTAGCTTAGCTCTATTCTCTTTCCTGACTTTCCTGATTGATAAATCGCTTCCACCACGCGGATATCTTTCAATCCTTCTTCGCCCGGAACCAGCACTTTGCTTTTGTTCATGATGGCCAGTGCATCATCATCCATTTGTTTGGCTTGCTCATTTTGTATAGGCGTATTCAGGGCAATATCATCGCTAGTGGTTCCTTTGATGCCATTGTATGCCTGGAAAGGTGAAAGTTTATACCAGCCATTTTCACAGTTCACTTTTAAAGTATTCAAGTTCGCTCCGAAGCTGGTTTTGCACTTGGCTATTGCTCCACCTGGGAATTCCAGTTTGAACGTTGTAGTCTCATCCACTTCAGTGAAGATTTCAGGTCTGTTGGTAGCATGACTTGCTGTAACGGCAATGGGTTCTTCGCCTGTTACGTATCTGGCTGCATTCAGTGAATATACTCCCATGTCATACATGGCACCACCTCCCATTGCTTTTCGGAGTTTCCAGTGATCCCGACCGTTGTTGTAAAATCCAGCTTCAGCCATCAGTGATTCAATTTTACCATAAGGTTTTTCTGTAGCCCATTGGATAATCCGCTGGGTGTTGGGTTCGTGCTGCATGCGATAACCAATACTGAGGTAGCGCTTGTTTTTGTTACAGGCATCAATGATTGACTGACACTCGGCAACAGTTTTAGCCATCGGTTTTTCACACCAGACATGTTTTCCTGCTTTTGCTGCGATCATCGAGTATTCTGCATGCATAGAATTGGGCAATACGATGTAGACTACATCAATGTCATCATTATTGGCCAATTGATGCATGTTTTCATAGTTGTAAACATTGCGGTCTTTGATGCCGTATTTCGATTGCCAAACGGGAATTTTCTCGGGGCTTCCAGTTACAATTCCCCGAAGCTCACAGTGCTTAGTGAGCTGAAGAGCCGGAGCCAGTAAGTCTGTACTGTAGTATCCAAGTCCGACCAGCGCAACTCCCAATTTTTTGTTTTGAAAAAAAGAACCGAAGCTGAGGTTAGGAAGAGCGACAATTCCAGCAGATGTCCCTGCCAGCTTTACGAACTGTCTTCTGGATAAATCTTTCATTCCAATAATTTACAGATTATTAAAGACAAACTGTGCTGAGGGTACTCAGGAATTTATCAATGCTCAGGATACCAGTTTCTAAGCCTTACCTCAATTTTTGAATTGCCAGAGTTTACTTTCTTTTTAAAAGTCTCAACATCGCTCAAGCCATCTTTTCCACGGTAGTGATAAGGGTATACAATGGTTGGCTTGAATGCCAAAACAGCACTGGCGGCCTGATGAATATCCATAGTATAAGGGAGGTTCATACAGACAAATGCAACATCAATATTTTTCAAAGAACGCATTTCCGGAATGTCCTCTGTATCTCCGGATAGGTAAACATTTTTACCGCCAAGTTCCAGGATATACCCATTACCGCGGCCTTTAGTGTGTTTGGAATCGGGGGATTCAGGTAGGTTATACATAGGAAGAGCTGTAATAGGAATGTTGCGGACTTTTGTGCTATCCCCATTATTGAGGATGATCAAACGCTCCTTATATTTTTCATCCAGTTGATCAGCCACTGCTTGGGGTACAATGAATGTGGCTTGAGAGGTATTGAGAGCATCCAGGGTTTCAGGGTTCAGATGATCTCCATGAATGTCTGTAATTAAAATGATACCTGGTGTTTCCTGGCTTTCAAAAATATCGGCACCACCATACGGGTCAACATAGATCACTTCTCCTTCCCATTCTATAACAACTGTTCCATGGAGTATGGGTTGGATTTTAATAAGACCTTGCTCAGCTGGAATAAAATCGGCCTCAGCAATTTGTGCAGTTGCATTCTGAAATAAGAAAGGGAGTAAAGTGAGGAAAATATAATTTTTCATTTTCCAAACTTAACTCCCTTTTTACAATAAGATTAAATTTTCGGGATTTGATTAATCCCGTATCAGATCAACGGAGTTTACCCAATAGTTTCTCATCTATTTTCATTATCATGTGCGGATTGTCAACCAATTCAACGAACCCAAATTGATCGTAGAATTTTTTTGCATTTTTATCTATTGGTAATACACTTATTGCAGCGGTTCCAATTATTGTTGATGCTTCAATACTCCTTAGTACAGCATCGGCCAACAGTGCTGTTCCATAACCTTTACCTTCTTCTTTGGAATGAATAGCAAGTCGGCCTATCAGTATGCAAGGATAGGTGTAGCCTTTTGGAGGTCGTTTTAGTAACTCATTCGGAATTGCATCAATAGGGAGAGAGGAAGCTGTTAATGTGTAGTAACCTATGATTTCAGAATTGGCATTGGTAATTACATATACCTTCACCAGATTTCTTTTTGAATCTTGGCCGGCGTAGTTCTGTAAATAAATGGTGAGAGGTTCTTTACTACAAAGAAAGTTATTCTTCTTGTGAAGTTTCTTGTCGTATTCCGTTGTTAAATATTTCACTATCAACTAACTTTTTTTGAAGATCAATTGCATTGAACAGCTTGTCATTTGCTGTAGATGGCTTACTCAACACCTCCATGATTTTTGACCTGTCGGCACGTGAATAATATAATTCACGTGTATTGGTAATGGTATTAACTGCATCATTAACCATTGTACTCACAACATAATCTGATAAGGTCTTAAAACCTTTAAGCATAGCTGCCTCTTCAATTAAGCTTTTGTGCTCATCAGAAAGCTTTGTGTCAAATCTTGCCATAACTGCGCCTACCCCTCAGCGTTAGTTTAATTATTACACTCGAATTTATAGGCTTTAACCTATTCCTTTGAATTCTTCTTTTTATAAAAGCTTAACTCAAAGTGTAAATATACGGCTGATGACCGTAAATAACAATCTCTTCTTTGGCAATCTAATTGAGTATTGAATGCTTAAAATAAGAAAGGGAGTAAAGTGAGGAAAATGTATTTTTTCATTTTCCAAACTTAACTCCCTTTTTAGAATAAGATAAGTTTTCTGTGTTTTGTGAAGACACAAAATCTAGCTAATGGGTGGTCTTTGTTATTTTGCTTTTGATCTGCAGGCAGACCCTTCGCTAACTAATTCACTTTTTAACCAGTCAACCAATTAACTTACTTAGCGTAGGCTACAGCTCTGGTTTCTCTGATAACCGTCACTTTAATCTGACCAGGGTATTGCATATCTTTCTCTATTTTCTGAGAAATATTGAAAGAAAGGTCGCCTGCTTTTTGGTCCGAAACATTTTCTGCATCTACCAAAACACGAAGTTCTCTACCCGCCTGGATTGCATAACATTTATTGACACCTTCAAAACTCAACGCTACTTCTTCCAGTTCTTTCAAACGCTTCAGGTATTGTTCCATGATCTCGCGGCGAGCACCAGGACGGCTACCCGAAATCGCATCACAGGCCTGTATAATTGGTGAGATCATTGAAGTCATTTCTATTTCATCGTGGTGTGCACCAATGGCGTTGCAGACCTCAGGATTTTCCTTGTATTTCTGAGCCAGCTCCATTCCGATGATGGCGTGTGGTTTTTCCGGTTCGTCCGGCCAGACTTTACCAATATCATGAAGAAGTCCTGCGCGTTTTGCCAGTTTAGCGTTGAGTCCCAACTCAGAAGCCAGTGTAGAACAAAGCTTAGCTACTTCACGAGAGTGCTGGAGTAAGTTCTGCCCGTATGACGAACGAAACCTCATGCGACCAACCAGCTTGATCAGCTCAGGGTGGAGGCCGTGGATGCCAAGATCAATTACTGTGCGTTCTCCAATTTCAACGATTTCCTCTTCAATATTTTTAGAGGTCTTTGAGACGATCTCTTCGATACGCGCTGGGTGGATACGTCCATCCTGAACGAGTCTGTGCAATGACAATCGGGCGATCTCTCTTCTTACCGGATCAAACCCGGAGATAATGATAGCTTCCGGAGTGTCATCGACGATGATTTCAACTCCAGTGGCTGCCTCCAAAGCGCGGATGTTTCGTCCTTCACGACCAATAATTTTTCCTTTGATATCATCGCTTTCTATATTGAAAACGGAAACACAGTTTTCAATTGCATGCTCGGTAGCAGTACGCTGTATGGTTTGAAGCACAATCTTTTTCGCCTCCTTAGTGGCGGTCATCTTGGCTTCTTCCATGATGTCTTTGATGTGTGCTGAAGCATCAGTTCTAGCCTCATCTTTTAGCGTTTGCACCAGTTGTGCTTTGGCTTCTTCGGCGGTGAGATTAGATACTTTTTCCAGGATGGTGATCTCCTGGTTTTTTAGTTTTTCGTATTCGTCTTTGCGTTTTCTTACGATCTCTAATTGTGCCTGGAGGTTCTCTTTCATTGACTCCAGTTCTGCTTCAGCTCGTTTGTTTTGTTCTATTTGTTTAGAGAGGTTGCCTTCGCGCTGTTTAAGTTTATTCTCATTAGTAATGATTTGATTCTTCTTGCGATTGCTTTCTTCTTCAAATTCTGATTTGAGCTTCAGGAATTTCTCCTTGGCTTCAAGTATTTTGTCTTTTTTAATGCTCTCGGCAGTGACTTCCGCTTCTTTCAGGATGAGTTTACGTTGTTCTTCTGCTTCGTCTTGCTTCTTTTTTAGTGACCGGCTGAGCAGTATCCGGTTGATGATGAACCCCAGTGCTATTCCCACTACGGCCATCAAGATGTATAATGGATCCATGGACTAATATATAAGTATGTATTTCACATACATGGCCTGTCAGGACATTGGGTCCGGGCGGGGTGTGACTGTATAAAAGAGGGGGTCAAATAGCGTTTGCTATCAATTGGCTAATGTTTTTGATTTGGTCAAGAGATACTTCATCAGTTGTCTCCAGGGTTTCTTCTTTTTTCATTTTGTCCACCAGGCAATCAAATGCTACCATGGCGAGCAGGTCTTGGTTATCTTCGATTCCAAACTGGTTTCTGTATGATTTAATTTTATCATTCAGCATCTTACCAGCTTTTCTGATTCGCTCTTCATCCTCGGCCTTCACCCGCATGGGGTATTCCCGGTTTCCTATTCTTAGCTTTATTGATAATTCTGCCATTTCGGTATTTAAGCTTCACCCAAATGAGCTATGCATTTATCTATCTCCTTTATATAGTCGTCGATCACCTCCTTCACCGATTCCACATTGTTTTCTCCGACTACCATGCTTTCTACAATTTTACTAATTTTCATTTGATTTTGAAAGCTGGTCATATTGTGCTCATATTGATTGACCTGAGAGCGCAATATTTGGTTTTCGCTGCTTACTTTCTGATAAGCATCTTTGAGCTGAGAGTATTCACCAAGCAATAGCTTTACCTTACGTTCCAGATTATTCAGTTCTGTTCTCAGTGTCTCGTTGCTCATTTACCTTATTACTTTCTGATTAAAGCACCAACTTCTTTTTCAAATGTACTGATCAAGTTGTTCATGACCTTGTCAATCACCTTGTCAGTCAGCGTTTTTGTTTTATCCTGCAGGAAGAAACTCAACGCATAAGATTTTTGTCCCTCCTCAAGTTTGTCGCCTTCATACACGCTGAACACATTGATGCGGTTCAGTAATTTGCGCTCACTCTTAAGTGCCAAATCTCTTATCTCCCTGTAAGATACTTTTTTATCTAATACCAATGAAAGGTCTCGTCGAACTTCCGGGTATTTTGAGATTTCTGCGAACTCAATTTCCACTTTTGAGAATTTCACCAGGTCTTGCCAGTTGAAAAACGCGTGAAATACTTCTTGCTTGATTTCGTAATACTTGGTGATCTTGCCTTTCACTTTACCAAATGTGCCGATCACTTTGTTATTGACTTTCACCTCTAATCCATAATCAAAGGCTTCATGCTCACAAGGTTCGGTGCTATAGTCACGAATGTTCAGCTGTGACAGCATCGAATATACTGACTGGGCAAGGTCATAAAAAGTGATAGCTTTTGGCTCTTCCAACCAGCTTTCCTCATGATTTTGGCCAGTGAGGTAGAACGCCAGCTTTTGTTCTTCCTTGTACTTGTCGTTCTTTCTAAAATAGATCTTTCCGAATTCAAAAAACTTAAGGTTCTTTATTTTTCGGTTGATATTGTGGCGAACCGATTCCAGACCAGTGTAGAGCAGGTTGGTTTTCATGTAACCCAAATCTTCACTAGACTTGTTCATGATTTCTACTGGTTCTTCGCCAAGTTTAAGGTCATGATAATACTTTGGATTCGTCAGTGAGTTGGTTTGAATTTCTGAAAATCCTTTCCCTGATAAGAAATTGGAAAGATTTTCCTGGAGCTTGTATGGCTCTTTTTCATCAAAGGAAGAAAGGTGGCCCGCAGAGAAAGTTTCATCCAAAGGAATGTTATTGAATCCGTAAATTCTTAATACTTCTTCGACCAAATCAGCTTCACGAGTCACCTCGCTGCGATAAGGAGGAACAATTGCTGTAAATCCTTCTTCAGTAATATCTTCAGTTTTAATGTCGAGTAGGTTCAGGATTTCAATGATCCTATCATGTGCGATATCAATACCAATCAGTCTATGGAAGTTTCGGAATGATGTAGGAATACTTACCGGTTGGATTGGTTTTGGATAAATGTCGATGTAGTCTGATGCCAGGTGACCGCCAGCTAATTCAAGAATCAGGTTCACAGCCATGTGAAGTGCAGGTATGGTCATTTCCGGATCAGTACCTCTCTCAAACCTGAATGAAGCATCGGTAGAAAGGCTGTGGCGCATAGCAGTTGCTCTCACATAATCTGCTGAGAAATGAGCACTTTCCAGGAAAATGTCTGTTGTAGTGTCTTTAACGCCTGACTTTGCACCACCGAAAACTCCTGCGATACACATGCCTTCTTTGGTATTACAGATCATCAGGTCTTTATCATTGAGAGATCTTTCTTCGTCATCAAGTGTTACAAACTTAGAGCCAGAGGCCAGTGTTTTTACGATTACTTCATCTCCTTCAATGGCCGAAGCATCGAAAGCGTGCATTGGTTGACCAAGACTCATCAATACATAATTGGTGATGTCCACCACATTATTAATAGGAGAAAGTCCAATGGCTCTCAATCTCCATTGGAGCCAATCAGGTGATGGTCCAATTTTCACTCCACGGATTGTGGCAGCACTATACCTTGGACAGGCTTCTGTATTTTCAACAGTTACCTTAATCGGTCGATCTTCCTTTACCGATTGATTTGGTGCGCTGATGGTTTTCAGAGGTCTATTAAAATAGGCTTTAAGATCCCTGGCTGTTCCCATGTGTGACGTTGCGTCACCTCTGTTTGGTGTCAGACCAATTTCAAAAACGTGATCCGCTCCTGTTTCGAAAATTTCTTTTAAAGGAGTGCCGTTTGGTTTGTCAGTTTCTAGAATGAGTAGTCCTGCGTGACTTTTTCCCATGCCGATTTCATCTTCAGCACAGAGCATTCCACGAGATTCTTCACCTCTGATTTTTGCCTTCTTGATTTGAAATGGCTCACCTTCAGTTGGGTAAATGGTTGTGTTAACCGTTGCTACGATTACTTTTTGACCTGCAGCCACGTTGGGAGCACCACAGACGATAGGAAGCAATTCGCCAGTACCGGCATCTACTTTAGTAACTTTAAGTTTGTCAGCATTGGGATGAGATTCACATGTCACCACTTCACCGACCACAAGCCCTTCCAGGCCACCAGGAATTTTTTCCACGTATTCCAGTCCTTCAACTTCCAGTCCAGTTTGCGTAAGCACCTCACTGATAGCTTCAGGTGATTCGTTAATATCTATATAATCTTTGAGCCAATTATAGGAGATTTTCATCCTTGTCTAATATTCTGAGTTTTACCTTATAAAATGCTGAAAGTGAACGAAAAAACTTGTCACCTTTCGCAATCGGCAAAAATAGAAAAGAGCAGGCTAATGAGGATTGTTCAGCGGATAAAGTTTGGAAACAATCAGTGTGGAAAATCCTTTTCGCCGGCAGTTATTGCAATCGGAAGAATGTTTTCGGCGGGAGGGAGGGGGCAGGAGTATTCCTTTGCGTAGGCACAATAAGGATTATAGGCCAGGTTAAAATCAATCTCTATATTGTCAGATTTTCCAATTTCAAGATCCAGGTAACGACCTCCTCCATAAGTGGATTCTCCACTTGTGTCATCTGCAAATGCCGTGAAATATACATTTGGCAATGCTCCGAAGCCTGCTGGCTTGAGGATCAAAAGTTTTAGAGGTTGTCCATTTAACTTAAAAGTTGCGTAGGCAAACTTTATGTAGGGTTCTGATGAGTCATCGCTACTTGGGATCATGACTCTTTGAGGGTTGGCAATTCTTTCCAGGTTGGCTCTGACTTTAAAAGATTCATTAATGGGAAAGAATTCCAAAGGTTGATATTTAATCTCAAACTGCTGAAATGGAGATTCTTTGGCATTCTTCAGGTATCGGATTCTTTCGGCTCTTACATTAGCTACTTTTTGTCTGTAAGCCTTATCTGGTCCGCCGCTATTCAGGCTATAAATGGTGACGGCCAGTACAATGAGTGCGACGATGTAAAGTAGTTTTTTAATCATTTCTGAAGTTTTTGACCTTAAAGTAGGAGTAATGTTCCAAATGATGAAGCCTTGCTGATCACCAACTTCCTTTGTCTACATCAGCATAAACCCTGGAGACTCCATCTTTCAGAGTAATCTTAGGCTCCCAACCTAAATCCCTCAATCTTGAACTGTCCATCAACTTTCGTGGAGTCCCGTCAGGTTTAGAAGTGTCAAACACCAACTCCCCTTCAAACCCAACTACTTCTTTTACGAGTAAAGCCAGATCTTTTATTGACAGGTCATCACCAAAGCCAACATTGATGGTCTGTCCATCGCTATAGTTGCCCATGAGAAAAAAACAGGCCTCTGCCAGATCATCCACATGAAGAAATTCTCGTAATGGACTCCCGGTTCCCCACACAACCACTTCTTTATCGCCCTGTTCTTTAGCAGTATGGAACTTACGAATTAGGGCCGGTAAAACATGAGAATTGTTCAGGTCATAATTGTCATTGGGACCATAAAGGTTTGTAGGCATCGCACTGATAAAATCCACACCGTATTGATGTCGATAAGTTTCACAGAGTTTAATTCCTGCAATCTTAGCAATGGCATAAGGTTCGTTTGTCGGCTCCAAAGGTCCAGTCAACAAGCTATCTTCATGGAGTGGTTGATTGGCGAGTTTTGGATAAATGCAGGAACTCCCCAGAAATAATAATTTTTTCACCTGATGTTCATAGGCCTGATGGATTACATTGGCTTCTATCATCAGGTTTTCGTAAAGAAATTGTCCCCGGTAAATGTTGTTTGCGTTGATTCCTCCAACTTTTGCTGCTGCAAGGAAGACGTATTCAGGTTTTTCTGTTTCGAAGAAATCCTTTACCTGACTTTGATCTGTCAAGTCCAGTTCTTTGGAAGTCCTATAGATAAGGTTAGAATAACCTTCCGCTTGCAACTTTCTGACGATAGCTGATCCAACCATTCCGCGGTGCCCCGCAATATATATTCTAGCGTTTTTTTCCATAATAATATCCAGTGTTGTCAGTACTTCTAATTCAATTGAAGTCAACACTCATTGAATCCTATCTTTCACTTATGCTCAGGTCACTCAGCTTGTTTCAATACCTGATGTCCACCTTCTAACAAGTATTTATCCTTTTCAAAAAGTTTGAGGTCACTTTCCATCATTTCCTTCACAAGAGCAGGTAAGTCATATTCTCTTTCCCAGCCTAATTTCTCTTTTGCTTTCGTAGGATCTCCTATTAGTAAATCAACTTCGGTTGGTCTAAAGTATTTAGGGTCAATTTTGATCACTTCCTGCCCTTGTTTTAAGGCGTATTCAGAATTACTAATTGATTTAACAAAACCAATCTCGTCAACACCGCTTCCTTTGAAATCAATTTCTACACCAACTTCTGCGAAAGCCATGCGCATGAAATCCCGGATAGTTGTGGTTACGCCGGTCGCCAATACAAAATCTTCTGGTTTATCCTGCTGAAGCATCAGCCACATTCCTTTTACATAATCTTTGGCATGTCCCCAATCACGTTTGGAGTCCAGGTTGCCCATAAAAACCTCTTCCTGAAGACCGAGTGCCATTTTGGCTACAGCTCGTGTAATTTTTCGAGTTACAAAGGTCTCGCCTCTTAATGGTGATTCATGATTGAACAAAATGCCATTGCAAGCATACATATTGTAAGCCTCACGATAATTTACGGTGATCCAATAGCCATACATCTTTGCAACAGCATAAGGAGATCTTGGATAAAAAGGTGTTGTTTCTTTTTGAGGTACTTCCTGAACAAGGCCATATAACTCAGAAGTTGAAGCCTGGTAGATCTTTATTTTTTCTGTCATTCCCAGCAATCGCACTGCTTCCAAAAGGCGCAAGGTGCCAACCGCATCTACATTAGCTACATATTCAGGAGTATCAAAGCTCACTCTTATATGACTCATTGCGCCCAGATTGTAAATCTCATCCGGTTGAATCTCCTGAATCAAACGAGTAATATTCATAGAATCCGTCAGGTCACCATAGTGCAAAAACATTCTTGTGCCTGATTTATGGGGATCCTGGTAAAGGTGGTCAATTCTATCGGTATTGAATAAAGAAGCACGTCGTTTGATGCCGTGTACTTCATATCCCTTTTCTAATAATAGTTCACTTAAATACGCTCCATCCTGTCCTGTGATACCTGTAATTAATGCTTTTTTCATAGTCTTTTGTCGCGGCAATAATTGTTGTAGCAATGCTACATTTAAATATTTCGGACAAATATAAGTATCACTTAGTGATTATGGTTATGAACTGATTAACTCGGAATTAAACTCAGTACGAATAAGGAGAGGCTTGTGGGTTTGTTTTTACCAGAATAGCAAAGGAAAGGCAAGATGTAAGGCATTTGCCAATTAGGCAAGTAAAGTTCTTTCAGGGAAAGATTCTTCTGTCAAATTACCGTAACGTTCTGTTATATAATAGAGAGGAGATCAATTATTAGTCAACAATTCCCCACTAACGGGAACAAGGTTTTGATCGAATGAAATTAGGTCATCTCCGAAATCCTTGCTTTTAAGTTTCAATCGGAACCCGGTATGGTCGTCATCAAAAGTGGTTATTTTGACAAATTCAATCACTTTGTATTTTCCATACTTTTCATCTAAATAGTATGATACTGAGACCGGGACGTTTTTAGTAAGGTCAACCATTTCTTCTAACCTTTTGCCTTCGGCAGTATAGGTTATTGTCATATCCTTTCCTTCAAAGAATAGCTCAACCTGATAAGCCCCTTCTCCCATAGTATACCATTGCTTGGATTCAGAGTTAGGATAATAATTGTAATGCCACTTCAAAATATTAAAGGAAACATCTTCCTCTGCCACAATAGACTGAGCAGTTGATATGTTGGTCAACAACAATAAAAAGAAAGCAACGATTGAAAATTCTTTAAATGGGGTGCTCATAATTAAAGTCTGGTTAAGATTATTTACAAAAGATATCAACTTCAATTATGAATATCAAAATATATTCGATCAATTCCGTGATAATATAGATTTTTCTTTTGTTAATGGGCTTAATGACGAATTAACCATTCATCATTAAGGATCAATACAAAAGTTTGTGGGGTGTGGAGATCTTTCAATGCTTGCATGTTGAAAAATTGAAACCATGGAGAACGCAGTGACCTCAGAGAGTTTACAGCCAAAGGTTGCACCGCCCAAACTGTCAAAAATCTCCAGAGCAAGTGATTAGTGGAGTCAAGAGACAGATATATTATCGATTGATTCAATCAAAGTGGCTAAAAAAACAAAGGTTCAAATGCATTGCATTCGAACCTTTTGAATTCTCAATAACCTTTATAATACCACTTGAACTCTTTTTTGTAGAGAGGTAAAGCTTTTTTACAAAAAGCTTATGATGGCCGACAGGATAAAGATCAATAATAATGTAATCTTAACTTTCATAACTACGCTGGTTTGATGGTTTCCAAAATTTAATATTCTTGAATTACAAGAGATAATCCAAATATTCTTTTGTGAGCTAGCATTATTATGTAGTGAGTGGAATTTATACCCTATTTAAAGGGTGTATCGTACTAGGTTTGTTAGGTTTAGCTCCCCCTTGATAATCATTTGGAAGATACAACCTCACCACTTTCATGATTTCTTAACTTAATATCCTCTTTTTGGGGACCAATTTCTTCATCTGTTGGTTCGGTGTCCAATAACTCATCCAAATCAGGTTGGCCTCCATCTACCCATGCAGTGAACCAAAAATCTCCAATCATTTTAATGGCCCGTTTCATTTGGCGCTCTACCATACCCTCCATCATTTCATGATAGTCCCGACTAAATTCATAGGAATAAACCCTTATGGTACTTCTTCCACGATCTTCAAAGCTATATTTCTTATCGTCTGAGTATTTCTTTGTTAGCTGCTTTTCAAACAAAAAAACAGAATCCAGGGCCAGGTGGGCACTTTCCACAGCTTTCCAGGCTTCAAGCTGAGTATTTCTGATGTATTCAGGTTTCCCGGTGAAGAGGTCATAATGTTCAAAAAATAACTCAGGAAGCCTCGACTCCCAAAAGCCATGAATCCCATATTGACCTGTAAACTGGCCGTTGTAGTTTTCAGTGGTGTGCAGTGGCACGTGAGCATCTGCTATATAATGTCCCAGATCCGTGGAAAGCTTCAATATCTTATCAGCATCCTTTTCAAGAAAGGCTTGCGTGAGCTTATATTTCATAAGATTGATATACCAAGGCACTATTCCATATGCATTCAGTGTATCTTCGGTGTATTGGGCTACGGCATCATTCCAATATCTTGGCAACTTATAAAGTGCGCTATCTCCATATACATCCAAATCTATATAGTGACGTGGCGCCTCTTCCTTCACTACATATCTGCGCATATCCGGGTTCACTGCTTTTTCTGTGATGTATTGAATATGATGTTTGTAGAATCCTATCATCTCAACAGGCAATACAAAAACTGATATCCGGTTAATTTTTCGATGACCAAAAAATCCCCAACTACTGGAAATCACTGCCACAATCATCAACAGTGGTATTAATTTCAAGGCTCTTTGATTCATGATGGTTAAATTACTGTTTTTTCTTTAACCTGCTTAATTCATGAATAATCTATTCCGAGACCTAATTGCCTATCATTTAGTGTCTTATCCGAATTTCGATACTCAATATAATTGAATATGCTTCCGTGTTGAAATTCTGTGTTATCCACAGACTAACAGATACTTAGGTCTCTCATTACGAAGATTCATGAAATATTCAGGTTAAGAATTTTGTATTTATGATGAAGTATGTTTTTTGTTTTTAAAACCATTGCTTTATCTTTGCATCCCTTAAAATTGAGGACAGGAGAATTATAAGCTTATGGCAAATCATAAATCCGCATTAAAGAGAATTAGATCTAACGAGGCAAAGCGTCTAAAAAACCGCTATCAGCACAAAACTGCCAGAACTTTCATCAAAAGATTGAGAGAAACTTCTGATAAATCTGAAGCAGAAAAAATGCTGGGCGAAGTATTGAGCATGGTGGATAAATTAGCTAAGAAAAACATTATCCACAAAAACAAAGCTTCAAACCTGAAGTCTAGCCTTACTAAGAAGGTAAACGCTCTTTAAGTCGTAAGAGACAGTAACACATCTACACCCTGTTCGTAGCTACGTTCAGGGTTTTTGTTTATATTCATCTCTGTAACTTTACAGATAATGGAGTATAAGCAAGACAATTACCTGGCAATCAATCAATGGGCAGAAGAAGATCGTCCCCGAGAAAAGCTTCTGATCAAAGGTAGGGCCAATCTAACTGATGCCGAACTGATAGGCATCTTGCTCGGTTCCGGCACAAAAACCCTAAGTGCTGTAGACCTGGCTAAGCAAATCCTCAAGTCTGTAAGCAACGATCTGCATCAGCTGGCAAAGTTGTCAGTCAATGATCTCACAAAGTTCAAAGGAATTGGTGAAGCCAAAGCAATAACAATCGTTAGTGCACTGGAACTTGGTCGTAGACGCAAAAACTCCGAACCTCAAAGGTTTCCGAGAGTCTCCTGTGCAGAAGAAGCTTACGAACTCATGAGGCCAGACCTGACAGACCTTCCTCATGAAGAGTTTTGGATTATTCTGCTCCGCAATAACAGTACGCTTATCAAGAAGGAGCAAGTCAGTCAAGGTGGTATTTCCGGAACATTGGCTGATCCACGAATCATATTTAAAAAGGCCATAGATGTACAAGCTTCGTCTATGATTCTGGTACACAATCACCCATCAGGTAAACTGAAGCCTAGTCATGCAGATATCCAACTCACTAAGAAACTCATGGCAGGAGGGCAATTGCTGGATATTCATGTGGTGGATCATCTGATATTGGCGGATGAAAGTTATTTTAGTTTCGCTGAGGAGGGATATATGGGGAGTTAGTGGTGTTGGTGATCGGTAGGTTGGTGATCGGTAGGTTGGTGATCGGTATTGGGTATTGGGTTGGTGATTGGTATTGGGTATTTGGTATTGGGTGATCGGTAATCAAGGTGATTTGGGATTGTTGTTTTTAAACCCCTCTCGGCCTCCCCTTGATAAGACCTTGATAAGTGGAGGTGCGCATTCTATGCTAATTGGGTACTGGGTTTTGATAATCTTCATAGCGTTTTGCGTGAGGCGTATTGCGTTTAGCGAATGGTGAAGCCCCCTGAAGCAGAGAGTGCCTGTTGTGGTTTGGTTAGAGGTGATTTAGTTGAATGGTGGATTTGGGATTGCCATGAACCCCTCCCGGCCTCCCCTTGATAAGTGGAGGTGCACATTCTATGCTAATTGGGTACTACGTTTTTGATAATCTTCATAGCTTTTGGCGTGAGGCGTATTGCGTTTAGCGAATTGTGAAGCCCCCTGAAGCAGAGAGTGCCTGGTGTGGTTTTGTTAGAGGTAATTTAGTTGATTTGGGTTTGCCATGAACCCCTCCCGACCTCTCCTTGATAAGTGGAGGTGCACATTCTATGCTAATTGGGTACTACGTTTTTGATAATCTTCATAGCATTTGGCGTGAGGCGTATTGCGTTTAGCGAATTGTGAGAAGGATGATTGATATGATAGGTCGCCCTTCGACAGGCTTAGGGCTCTCTGCCTAAAGGCATCTCTCCTTGAAGAGGAGAATAACCCCTCGGCCCTCTCCTACACTTCGTTTCGGTGGACAGGTTGGACATCACTGGTTGTGAACCTTCTCTGAATACCAAATCGCCTTAGAAAGGGAGAAAAGTATGGAGAGCTCAGTACAAAGAGAAGTTAGGGAGTAGAGCGGAATTTTCAGATATGAGTCATTAATGTATGAGTTGCTTTTTAATTTTGAGATGAAATTGCTGATCATGTGATCAGAGAAAACCGCTTAAATAATGTTCTATGGAATGGTATGTTATTCATACTAAACCGAGGTTTGAGAAGAAGGTGGCTGCCAGTCTGGAAGCGAAGGGCTACACTGTGTACCTTCCTCTCAGGAAAGTGCTCAAGCAATGGAGTGATCGCAAGAAAAAAGTTCAGGAGCCACTCATCAAATCTTACGTTTTTATTCAGACAGAAGAGCATCTTAGAGATCAGGCGCTGCTTACGCCTGGTGTAGTTCGATTTCTTTTCTGGCTGGGTAAACCTGCCATTGTCCTTCCAGGAGAGATTGAGGGAATGCGTCGGTTTCTCGGAGAACTCGATTATGTACCCGAAAAGCATTGGGAGTACCTCGAATATGGGGACAATGTGCAAATAAAAGAAGGCATATTCAAACATCAACAAGGAACTTTTATTGCGAGACAAGGGAATAAATTATTGCTCAACGTCCAGTCTCTTGGACAGCTTATAAAGGTGGAGATTCCTTTGTATTATGCTTCTTCTGAGAAATTAAAGTAGTGAAAATTAATGGTAGGACTTTGATGAGGATCCTTATTACCTTGCGTGAAAATCCAAATAGACCCAGTCAATTTGAGTTGAAGTGAGATTTTTAAGGTTGGTCACCGTGAGGATTTAAATGAATATCATAGAGACAGAAATGGATTTAAACAATAAATCAATATTAATTACTGGAGGAACAGGTTCGTTAGGTAAGGCTTTAACGAAACGACTCATTGCCAATTGGCCAAATATGAAGCGGGTGGTGATATTTTCCAGAGATGAGCAGAAGCAATTCCAAATGGCTCAGGAATACCCATTAGACAAATATCCGCAAATCAGGTTTTTTATTGGGGATATCAGAGATTTTGAAAGGGTTAAAAGAGCTCTTAAAGGTATTGATTATGTGATACATGCAGCGGCGATGAAGCATGTACCCATTGCGGAATATAACCCCATGGAATGTGTAAAGACCAATATCATGGGGGCTGAAAATTTGATCAATGCTTGCCTGGAGACAGATGTGGAGCGTGTGGTAGCGTTATCAACGGATAAAGCAGCAGCTCCTATCAACCTGTATGGAGCAACCAAATTAGCTTCTGACAAGCTTTTTGTAGCGGCTAATAATATCAAAGGCTGGAATCCTATCAAATTCTCAGTAGTGCGATATGGGAATGTAATGGGTTCTAATGGTTCGGTTATTCCATTCTTTATCAATAAAAAAAAGGAAGGAGTGTTGCCTATCACTGATGAAACAATGACAAGATTTAATATAAGTCTGGATGGAGGAGTGGATATGGTATTGCATGCATTGGAACACGCCTGGGGTGGGGAAATATTTGTTCCAAAAATTCCATCTTATAGAATCACAGATGTGGCTGAAGCGATTGGGCCAGAATGCGAAAAGCCTGTGGTAGGTATTCGGCCTGGAGAGAAAATACATGAAGAAATGATTACCTCGTCAGATTCGTTTTTTACTTATGATCTGGGAAGATATTATGTGATTTTACCACAAACACCTCGTTTCAAGATTGAGGAGTTTATTGAAAAGTTTAAAGCACAGAAAGTAGCACAGGGGTTTCGGTATAATTCAGGGGAGAATGCTGAGTGGGAAACGGTTGAATCCTTAAGATCACTCATTAAAGAGCATGTGGATCCAACATTTGAAGTATGAGTAGCATCATTCCATATGGTAGACAAAATATTTCTGAGCAGGATATCAAAGAAGTCGTTCGAGTGCTCCAATCAGATTATTTGACTCAGGGGCCTGAGATTCTGTCTTTTGAAAAAGCCTTTGCCGAATATGTAGGTTCAAAATATGCTGTGGCTGTGTCCAATGGAACAGCTGCACTCCATTTATGTACGCTTGCTCTGGATGTAAAGCCCGGGGACCAAGTCATTACTACACCTATCACTTTTGCTGCCTCTGCCAACTGTGTACGGTACTGCGGAGGAGAGGTCATTTTTTCGGATATAGATCCTGATACTTACTTATTAGATATCCTTCAGGTGAGAGCTTTACTTGAAGCAGATATTCATCATCAGATCAAAGGAATTATACCTGTTGATTTTGCTGGCAGAGCTGTTGATTTAGAGGCTTTCAGGCAGTTGGCAGATGAGTTTGGTTGCTGGATCATTGAAGATGCCTGCCATGCTCCGGGAGGCCACTTTGTTGATAGTAGTGGAGCCGGGCAAAAGTGTGGCAATGGGAAATTTGCTGACCTGGCTATTTTCTCATTCCACCCTGTGAAGCATATCGCAGCAGGTGAAGGAGGGATGATAACTACAAATGATGAAAGGCTATATCACAAGCTGTTAAAACTCAGGACTCACGGCATTACCAGAAATGAAACTGAGTTTGTCAATCCAGTAGACCTGGCAGAAGGCAATATCAATATCGCCAATAGCCAGTTACCAATAACCGACAGCCCTTATCCCAATTGGTATATGGAAATGCAGGAACTGGGCTTTAATTATCGACTGACAGATTTTCAGGCTGCTTTGGGTAAGAGCCAATTGATGCGAGCGGATCAAGGTTTGACCAAGAGACGGGAAATCGCCAAAAACTATTTTGAAGCATTTGATGGGCAAAGCTTTATTAATGGACAATCGGGAGTGATTGATGGCCATGCTTATCATTTATATATTATCGAAGTGAATGACAGGTTGGGGTTGTACAATCATTTACGTGAGCATGGGGTTTATGCCCAGGTTCATTACATTCCATGTCACCTGATGCCCTATTATCAGCAGTTTGGCTGGAAAGAAGGTGATTTTCCAAGTTCAGAGAGCTACTACCAATCTTGTCTTAGTTTGCCCATGTATCCTACATTACAGCTGGAAGAGCAGCAAAAAGTTATTGACTTGATCATTCAATTTTATGGCTAATCATACCAGAAAACTGGCTTTGGGTGCAGCTCAATTTGGTTTGGAGTATGGAATTAGCAGTGCTGGACAACAAATCACTGTCTCGGATTTGTCAGAGATTTTAAGGGTGGCCAGAAAGTATGACATTGGTGTTGTGGACACGGCTGCTGCTTACGGAAATAGTGAGGAGCGTCTTGGGAAGGCAGGTTTGAGTGGGTTCGAAGTGGTGACCAAATTCAACCATGATACCAATGTTAAGTCCCTATCAGCACAGTTGGCAATGAGCTTGTCCCAGTTGCAAGCTAAAAGTGTTTATGCATACATAAGTCATAATGCCAATCTGTTAATTTCAAATCCGGTTAATTTCGATGAGTTGCTGAGGCTTAAGTCTCAGGGGCTAGTACGCAAAATTGGTTATTCGCTATATCATCCGTATGAATTAGAGCAACTATTGAAGCTGGATATGAAGCCTGATCTGATTCAGGTTCCATTTAATATTCTTGATCAGAGGTTTGAACAATACTTTCGGGAATTGAAAGAAATGGGCACTGAAATACATGTTAGGTCATTGTTCTTGCAGGGGCTTTTTTTTATGGAAACGAATAGACTCGCAGATTTTTTCAACCCTGTTAAGGCACTGCTTAACCAGTTGCAAAGAGCATTTGGTGACAATGGTAAATTAGCAGCCGCTTTACTTCAATTTGCCACTTCTAATAAGTTCATAGATAAAGCAGTATTTGGTGTACATAGCGCAGACCAATTACTGGCGAATTGTCAATTGATTAATGTTGAGGAATATAAAATTCCGATATTCACGGATAATATTCCCGAAGAAATAATACTACCATATTTATGGCCACAGAAAAACTGAAGTTAGGGATTATTGGTATAAGTGAGGGAAATGGCCATCCATATTCCTGGGCAGCTATTTTCAATGGGTATGACGTTGATAAAATGGAAGGCTGTCCATATCCGATTATACCACAATATTTGGCAGAGCAAGATTTTCCAAAGGATTTCCTTCAAAATGCTGAGGTGACACATATTTGGACACAAGATATTGAGGTTTCAAATCACATAGCAAAGGCGTCACGGATTCCAAATGTAGCGACTAATCTTGAAGATATGATTGGTCATGTTGATGCAGTTTTATTAGCCAGAGACGATGCTGAAAATCATTTTGAACATGCGCGGCCCTTTCTTCAGGCTGGTTTACCAATCTATATTGATAAGCCCTTTGCACTTACAAAACATGAGGCTGAGAGGATGTGGGGGGCATGCGTTATAGAAGATCAGATATTCACTTGTTCTGCTTTACAGTTTGCTGAAGAATTTTCACCCTCACAGATAGATTATGAGAAAATAGGTGAGCCACGGATGGTGATTGCTACTGTTCCAAAAAGCTGGAACAAATATGGGGTACACATTATTGAACCTTTGTTAAATATGCTTCCTCAGAGAGGCAAGCTGGAGGAAGTACGAAAAGTCAATGAGGATGATACTCATACCGTATATGTGAAGTGGTCTAATAACCTTTCTGCTATATTGATGGCTACAGGATCCAATTCATCTCCTCTTGGCTATAAGGTAATGGGTACATTGGGTTACCAGGATTTATACTTTAAGGACTCTTTCAATGCATTCAAGAGTGCCTTGGATCGATTTGTGAAATTGGTCAATAAACAGGCGAAAAATATCGATAAAGAATTTACTTTAGAGATGATAGAAATTCTGGAAAAGGGAAACTTATGAGAACAGTTCTGATTACCGGAGGCACTGGTATTATCGGTAAAACACTGGTAAAACAATTGATTCATGACGGGTATAAGGTAGTATTCACCTCTCGATCCAAGGAAAAGGCGTTAGAGGTTTTTGAGAAGGAAGGAATTACCTTAGATATAACAAGTATCATTGAGGTTGATTTTAACTCTCCGGAGGCGCTTTCCGAAATTAAAAATCAACTGGAGTACGACGTTGACGCTGTGATTCATAATGCCAGAACCATTGATTCATTGAAGGTGAATGAAAAGGGAAGGGTTACATCTCGTCAATTTGAGCAGGAAATGCATATGGGAATCACTTTTCCTTATGAACTCACAAATGCTTTGTTGGATTGGGGTAACGATTTGAGGGATGTTATTTTCATTAGCTCAATGTATGGGATTGTAGCTCCAACTCCATCGCTGTATACAGATTTTCACCAGCAGTCTCCAATCAATTATGGTGTTGTTAAAGCTGCACAGGTCCATTTAACCAAAGAGTTGGCGGTGCGGCTGGCAGAGAAAAACACACGTGTAAACTGTGTAACATATGGAGGGGTAGAGGGAAGGGCCGATGAGGACTTTAAGAAAAGGTATGCACAACTGAATCCAATGAACAGAATGCTGAATGATAAAGATATTTACCCACCGATTCAGTACGTTTTGAACAATCCTGACCTATGCATTACAGGGGAAAATATTAAAGTAGACGGAGGATGGACGCTATGGTAGCACAGCGAGTAGCAATTATTCCGGCCAGAGGAGGCAGTAAGCGGTTGCCTGGCAAGAATATTCTTGACTTCAATGGCAAGCCTATGATCGCATGGACCATTGAAGCAGCTTTGAATTCTAAGCTGTTTGATGAGGTGTTGGTTAGTACAGATAGTGAAGAAATTGCAGAGTTATCCATCAAATACGGAGCGAGTGTTCCATTTCTAAGAGGGAAGAATTATGACGATTACAGTACCGTAAGTGAGGCTACCATTACAGCAATAAACGAACTGTTTGTATATAATAATAAGAGCTATCAAATCGTGGTGCAATTGATGGCCAACTGTCCACTGAGAACCGCAGAAAGTATCATTGAGCAAGTGCAATTCTTTGAAAAGCAAGGTTCAAATAATAGCGTGCTGTCGGGATTTAGATATGGGATGTTCAATCCATGGTGGGCTCACTTTCAGGACTCAGAGGGTAAGTTCCGAAGGTTGTATAATCAAAACGACATCAATACCCGGTCTCAGGACTTGCCGGAATTGATATGTCCTTCTGGTGCTATCTGGGTGAGTGCTGTGGATAGGTTGGTTCAAAATGGAACATTCTATAGCGATGGGTTTACATTTTATCAGATTGATTGGAAAGAAGCCATTGATATAGATGATCAAATGGATTTAGATCTAGCGAAAATAGCCTCTAAGCTCAGAGATGAAAGCATATAAGATATTAGAAAGACAGACTTGCGAGCAGGGCCAATACGCAATAGTGCCGATCCGGTTTGAGGACCGTTTCAAAATTATGCAATGGCGCAATGAACAAATGTTTCATTTGCGACAAAATAAGCCTCTGAGCAAAGCGGATCAGGAGCATTACTTTGAAAATGTGGTTGCAAAACTTTTTGATCAGAAGCAGCCATTACAAATATTATTTTCTTTTTTAGCAGACAATGAATGTGTAGGTTATGGAGGGCTGGTTCATATCAACTGGCCGGACAGAAATGCTGAGATTTCATTTCTGATGAATACTGATCTTGAGCAAGAAAACTTTGAAACCTACTGGAGTACTTATTTGTCATTGATTAAAAAGGTTGCCTTTGAGCAATTGCAATTGCATAAGATTTATACTTACTCTTACTATGTCAGGCCCAGGCTTTATCCTGTTCTTAAAAGTTCAGGATTTAGAAAAGACGCTATTCTTAAGGAACATGCATTCATTGAAGGGAGGCCTGTTGATGTTCATATTGATTGTATCATGAATATTCGGTTGGATTTCAGGGTTGCAACCATTAATGACCTTGAAATTACGTATGAGTGGGCACGGAATCCGGATGTCCGTGCTTTTTCCATTCAAAATCATCAAATTTCATCTGAAGAACATGAACAATGGTTTAGGCAAAAAATAAACGATGAGCGTTGTGTCTATTTTGTTGTCACCTATTTTGAAGAACCAATTGGATCTTTTCGGTTGGATTTGCTGGGCGATGGAGCTGCGAGGATTAGCTACTTGCTTGATCCGAAACATCATGGCAAGGGGTTGGGAAGAAAAGTGCTGGAGCAGGGAATTGAGGAGGTCAAAGGGATGGAGGATGTGAGACTTTTAATAGGTCAGGTTTTCATCGCGAATGAACCGTCCAAGCATTTATTCGAATCTTTGGGGTTTGAAATCACGAATGAAGAAGAAGGTTTATTGACTTTCAAAAAAGCAATAAAATGAAACTTCCTATTTCGATTTGATGCCAACAGTCCTTCATTAATAGATTAAATATATACACATGAAATGAGCATAAACTTTAGGCATCCTAAATTATACCAACCGAGGATGAATAAAATTTATCGTGAATTCCCTGTCTAGCCGTCAGGTAGGCATGTGACCCATTAGTAATAAACTATATATACATGAAATGTCCATAAGAACCTTATTCATACCAACCAAAAAATGAATAAGGGGATTATGGTAAATTCCATGTCACCAATAAAAAACAGATTATACACATGAAAATAGGAAGTTTTGAGATAGGTGAAGAAGGGAGGGTTTTGATCATAGCAGAGCTATCGGCCAATCACAATGGAAGCCTGGAGACCGCTCTGGACACTATACGAGCTGCTAAAAGAGCTGGCGCCGATGCAATTAAGCTCCAAACCTATACTGCAGATACTATTACCATTGATTCAGACAAAGAAGACTTTCTGATCAAAGGAACTATATGGGAGGGTAAAAAACTCTATGATTTATACAGGGAAGCCTATACCCCGTGGGAATGGCATCAGGAGTTATTTGAATGTGCCAAAGCCGAAGGATTGCTATGTTTTTCTTCACCTTTTGATAAGACGGCAGTTGATTTTTTGGAGGGTCTTGGTGCTCCGGCTTATAAGATAGCATCCTTTGAAATTACAGATATTCCGTTGATCGAGTATGCAGCCTCCAAGGGTAAACCAATGATTCTTTCAACGGGCATTGCTACCGACGAAGATATAGAACTGGCACTGGATGCATGCAGGCGTCAGGGAAACCATGAGATTGTTCTTTTAAAATGTACTTCCAGTTATCCAGCTCCCATTGAAGAGGCCAATATGGCTATGGTCCCTGACTTTAAAAAAAGGTTTGGGGTGATCCCCGGATTGTCAGACCATACGATGGGCAGTACCGTGCCGATTGTTGCCACTACGCTCGGAGCTAAAGTGATTGAAAAACATTTTATTCTTGATCGGGCTATTGGTGGGCCAGATGCTTCATTTTCCATGAATGAAGAAGAGTTTTCGGCAATGGTCCTGGCAGTAAGGGAGGCTGAAAAAGCTGTAGGAAGAGTGACCTATGAACTTACTGAGAAGCAAAAATCAGGACGAGATTTTAGCCGGTCTTTGTATGTGGTGGAGGATATTAAAGCAGGAGAAAAAATTACTGAACAGAATGTACGAAGTATTAGGCCAGGTTTCGGAATGCACCCAAAATACTGGAAAGAGGTAAAGGGTAGAACTGCTAAAGGAGATCTTGCAAAGGGAACAAGGTTAGACATTGATCAGATCATTTGACCTTTTGTTGGGTTAGACGCTGGATACCAGATGTTAGAGGCGATTTAGTTAAATGTTTGCCCTTCCACAAGCTGGTGATTGGTAGGTCGGTGATCGGTAGGTCGGTGATCGGTAGGTCGGTGATCGGTAGGTCGGTGATTGGTAGGTCGGTGATTGGTAGGTTGGTGATTGGTAGGTTGGTGATTGCCTGCCCGAACACGAAGTGGGCGGGGTAAATGGTGATTGGTGAATGCTGGGTATGGGATTGTCTCTTTTGAACCCCTCCCGACCTCCCCTTGATAAGTGGAGGAGCACATTCTATGTTGATTGGTGCTTGATTTGGATAATCCTACTGGGCGTTTGGCGTTCGGCGTATTGCGTTCAGCGAATGGTGAAGCCCCTGAGTAGAGAGTGCCTGATGTAGTTTGGTTAGAGGTAATTTAGTTGATTGGTGGATGTGGGATTGTCATGAACCCCTTGATAAGTGGAGGTGCGCATTCTATGCTGATTGGGTACTACGTTTTTGATAATCTTCATAGCGTTTGGCGTTCGGCGTATTGCGTTCAGCGAATGGTGAAGCCCCCTGAGTAGAGAGTGCCTGATGTAGTTTGGTTAGAGGTAATTTAGTTGATTGGTGGATGTGGGATTGTCATGAACCCCTTGATAAGTGGAGGTGCGCATTCTATGCTGATTGGTGCTTGGTTTGGATAATCCTACTGGGCGTTTGGCGCGAGGCCTATTGTGAGTGATAGAGACAGATTGGTGAGTAAGGTGTTGGTTCTCTGATGAAGCGCTAAGGATAAGATTAGACAGTGAAAAACCTCCTTGAGCAGCTGCTCAAAGAGGTTTATTTTGCTTCTGAATTAAGTGTCTGTAGCATTATTTGTAGTTTGGGTTCCAACTTCAAATGTTTTATCACTTTCATTTCCGGGAAGATCAAAGGCCTTGACGGCTACTTTACCTCCTTCAGGGATGTCGTTTTGTAAAACGTATCGCCATTGAATGCCATTTTCTGACAATTCTGCTTCTCCACTCTCTGTAACTGAATCATCATTTGCGAGAATAGAGATTTCAACCTTAGCTAGTTTTGGATCCTCGAATGCTTCTACCAGTATGGGTGAATCCTTCAGTCCACTTTCAATTGTAATATCACCGATTTCAGGAGCTTTGAGATAATCTGTCAAAGCAAGTTGATAGGTGCTTTTGAACCTTTTTAGCCTCTGAGCTGCCTCAGTATATATTGGCCCCAAGGTCTTATCTTCCACTACTGACTTGGCAAATATCGATGCATATTTGAAGCGCATGTTTTGTTTTTTCTGTACTTCGGGAACCTCACCACTTCTGACGGGTCTTGCTGATACAATGATTTTACCATCCACTGTCTTATATACCAGTTGCTTGCCTAGCATGCCACTGGCTCCCTGTAAAAACAGGTTATTTTTAATTCTTGCCATTTCCTTAGATTTTAAATGATTAGAAATAATTAAATAGTGGAGGCCTCCGCTATGAGAAAAACAAACACCATGCCAAAAAAATAACAGAGAGTGGTAAGAGGTTAAATAGGGAGAGAGCGTTACTGGGTTAAGTATGGGTTCACTATGGGAGAAGACTGGGTTGAGGTGAGTTGGTGAGTGGTGATCATTTTTAAACCCCTCCCGACCTCCCCTTGGTAAGTGGAGGTGCACATTCTATGCTGATTGGGTACTGGGTTTTGATAATCCTACTGGGCGTTTGGCGAGAGGCGTATTGCGTTTAGCGAATGGTGAAGCCCCACTCCCGCTCTCCCCTGAAGGATAGATTGGCAGATTCTTCCTGACAAGTTCAGGACTTTCGAGGTTAGATACCTCTGTATTCGCTGCTCTTCATTGTCACTCAATAATAACCTTTTTGTGAAACACTTTTTGTTCGGTATTAATTCTGATGATGTAAGTGCCTGATGTCAGGTTCGTTGTGATGGTTAGTTTGTGCTGATTAGAGAATGGGTAGACTTCAAGCACCTTACCATTCAGGTCTAGAAATTCAATTTTTGATCTGTTAGTATCTTGAGGTAACTCTATAAAGAGCAGGTTGTTGGTTACCGGGTTTGGATAACACTTTAGTGTCTTTAGGTTTTGAGTTTGAAGAATTTGATCTACCTCTGCCTGCATGCATTTGGAGGCAATTGAGCATTTTCCTTTTGTGACAATCACGGCATAATTTGCCAGTGAGGAAGGCTGAAAGAGTTGTGTGGTTTCTGACGGAATCGTGTCACCGGTATCGCAGTTGATCCATTGATAGGCATCTGCATTTTGTATGGAAGTGGTAAAAGTAGTGCCTTCTCTGAATATGTCAACTCCAAAATAATCGATGAACAAGTTTAAAATGACAGTACTATCCCGATTGTTGTTGGTTAATTTGAAAATATACCGACCTGATTGGTTGTATTCCTGTCCATCGGGACCTGTGTATAGCGAATCACATGTTGTAATATTGATAGTTGTAGTGTCTGGAAGCAAGAAATCTGTGCATGAAGAAAGTTTTGTGCAAGCGTTTTTTGTGATTTCGACTGCATAACTTCCTGAGTTACGAGGGGCAAAGATTTGTTCAGTAGCTCCATTGATAAAAGCTTGAGAATCACAATTCATCCATCTGTATGAGGCATTATCTATGGAAGCTTTCAAAAAGCTGGAATGATCGTTGATGATGTTGGCCTTAAATCCCTTTAAAGTTAAGTTAATGGTAATAATGCTATCCAGGCCATTCATCGCAGTGAGAGTGTCTGAATATATTCCAGATTTAAAAAAGAGTTGTCCATCCGGCGCCCGGTAGCTGGTGTCACAGGTAGTTAATTCCAAATAGCTGGAAGGAGTAGTCTGGGCCACATTTCTTTTTTTAAAATCCATTTCAAAAAAACTGACAATACTGTCATATTCCGAATTGCCAATGAGATTGGTGGTTTCGTGTGGGTCATTGATCATGTCGTAAAGCTGGTAACCTACTGGTTCGCCATAGAAGATGCCGGATTTGTAGTCCATTTCTACCCACTTGGTGTAGCGGTAGTTCTCGCTTCTTAGGGTATAGCCCATTACATCTTTTCCATGATCTATTCTTGGATATTGCGCCATGGCTGTTTTTCTGAATTTCACGTTAGGGTTTTTCATCAGTGTAACCATCGATTGGCCGTCCAAACCTGAAGGAGGTTCAATCCCTGCTAATTCACAGAGAGTTGGATAAACATCCACAAATTCAACGGGGGAAGAAATGGTCTGACCTTTATTGGGGAGGTCCGGATCCACAATGATCAAAGGTGCCCGAACGGCCTGCTCGAAGTTGGTGGCTTTGGCCCAAAGGTTATGGTCTCCCAAATGCCAGCCATGATCACCCCACAAAACGATGATGGTGTTGTCCCAGAGGTTGAGCGAGTCCATACGGGATAGTAATTTGCCAACTTGTGCATCCACATAAGAAACACATGCCATATATCCGTGAATGAGGTGTTTTTGTTCTGCTTCCGAAAAGGGGCTTCCATTAAATAATGGTGTGTCTGAGTACTGATTGGTAACTTCTGAGTTATTATCCCATGCGAAATCCGGAACATCCGATGGCCGATCGAAAAATTGATCGATTGAAATATCTTTTTCCTCATGCAAGTCCCAATACTTTTTAGGAGCTTTAAACGGTAAATGGGGTTTTAGATAGCCAATGGACAGGAAATAAGGTGAAGTGCTGGAATGCAGTTCTTTCCATAGATTCAAGATGTAGTCAGTCATCGCACCATCCCCATAGGCATTGTCTGGTAAATTAGCCGAATCATAGGAAGGATGTGCATATGGAAATAATTTCATCGCTTTTACTTTGTCACTATTTGATGTAATGTTGTTTGTTGTCAAATAACTTTGATAAGCCAGCCAATCGTGCTCTACAAGCGGATTATAATAACCACGATAATTTGATTTGGTATGATCAAAATATTTCGATTCGTAACGCATGGTAAAAGATTGACTCCAGGAAACAGAATCAAATTGGCTGTCCACAGAGCGGGGGTCGAAAATTTTGCCAGCTCCAGTTGTGATATATCCGTTGTTTCTGAATGTCTGAGGTAGCGTTATTACAAGAGGAAGATTGTCTCGAATTATGGTCTGGAGATCCCAAACTTTGGTTTTGTCCGGGTAAAGGCCCGTGAGAAAGCTAGCCCTGGACGGTGCACAGACCGCCTGCTGGCAATTGGCATTCAAAAAGGTCGTTCCTAAAGATGCAAGTCGATCAATATTAGGAGTTTGGACAGATTTATTGTCATATTTTGTGATTAATGGTTTTAAGTCATCAATTGCAATAAAAAGCACATTTTTTTTCTGGGCTTGAACAATGCCGGGAATGATCAGGATAAGAATTAGTAACCATTTCATCATAATGGGCAAAATTAAGTTTTATGTCAAGCTAAACTTGAAAATTCAAATATTGAATTTAATTATATTCGCGAGAAAAAAATGCTATTCAATTCGGTTGAGTTTGCCATTTTCTTGCCTGTTGTGTTTTTTCTATACTGGTTTATCTTCCAGAACAACTTAAGGTTACAGAATTTTTTAATAGTGTTAGCCAGTTACGTATTCTATGGCTGGTGGGATTGGCGTTTTTTATCATTGATTGTCTTTAGCACTATTGTAGACTATTCCATAGGAATCTTCCTTAGTAAGGAGGGAAGGTCACTTCAAAGAAGTTTGCTTCTCTATAGCAGTGTTGTGGTTAACCTTGGTTTTCTAGGCTTCTTCAAGTATTATAATTTTTTTGCAGAGAGTTTTACTGAGGCGTTTTCTTTTTTTGGTCGACCTATAGATCCTTTCACCTTAAACATTGTTTTGCCGGTAGGTATTAGTTTTTATACTTTCCAAACCTTAAGCTACACCATTGATGTTTACAGAAGAAACCTAGAGCCTACCAGAGATATCATCGCTTTCACGGCTTTTGTCAGTTTTTTCCCTCAGCTGGTAGCCGGTCCAATAGAAAGGGCAACCAACTTACTACCTCAGTTTTACAAAAAACGCTCATTTGAATATGATAAGGCAGTTGATGGTATGCGACAGATACTTTGGGGGCTATTTAAGAAAATTGTGATTGCTGATAATTGTGCTGTTTATGCTAACGATATTTTCAATAATTATGAGGACTATAACGGGAGTACGTTGCTACTAGGAGCTGTCTTTTTTGCTTTTCAGATTTACGGGGACTTTTCAGGTTATTCGGATATTGCTATTGGCACTTCCAGATTGTTTGGCTTTGACTTGATGAGAAATTTTGCTTTTCCCTATTTTTCCAGGGATATCGCGGAGTTCTGGAGGCGATGGCACATTTCATTATCAACCTGGTTTCGGGACTATTTATACATTCCACTTGGTGGAAGTAAAGGACCGATGCAAAAAAAGGTCAGGAATATCTTTATTATTTTCATTGTTAGTGGATTTTGGCACGGTGCAAACTGGACATTTATTATTTGGGGAGCCCTGAACGCTCTTTATTTTTTACCACTACTCTTACTGGGAAAGAATAGGAGTTATACAGACACAGTAGCTCAAAACAGGGTGTTGCCTAGTTTGAAGGAGTTGTTTCAAATGGGATTAACCTTTGGGTTGACTATCATTGCATGGGTATTTTTCAGAGCTGAAAGTGTTGGGATTGCTTTGAGTTATTTGAATGCAATTTTTAGCAAGTCATTACTTAAATCTCCATTTCCTGATTTGGCCTTAATCAATATGGGCCAATCCGTAGTTAATTTATTTGAGGTTTTGATTCTTTTTCTATTGGTTGAGTGGTTACAAAGGAGTGAGCAACATGCTTTAGGTTTTTCCACTTTAAAATTGCAGCCAGTTTTCAAATGGATTATTTATTATACTGTCATTGTGTTGTGCTTCGTAATGAATGGTAGTCAACAAGATTTCATTTATTTTCAATTTTGATGAGAAATTTTTTGTTCAGAGGCCTTTTGTTTGGCTGTCCTTTTGTTTTTTATGCACTCATAGTTTTAATACTCGATCCTTTTGGGTACTACAGAGATGACATCCCATTCGCTCATGAGACACATCAGATTTCTGAGGCGGTTAACCCTCATCTGTATAGAATATTGAGATTCGAAAAAAAACCAAGAACTAATATTATGCTTGGGGATTCCAGGTCGGTTGATTTATATCAGTCTTTCCCGGACAACAAACCTAACTATCAAAACTGGGCTCTTTTGTCCTATGAGGGATCTAGCTTAAGAGAGTTAATTGATACCTTTTGGTGGGCTGAATCAATGACGGACCTTGATACAGTTTTATTCGGGATTCACTTAAATCAATTCAATGATCATAAGGCAAAGACATGGGTAAGTGATGCATTCCAGAAAAGCGATTCTTTTTTTAGTTACGCTTTTAGCCAGCCTGTTTTCAGGTCAATTTATCATTTGTTTAAGGGATTACTTTTCTCAGGTGAGTTTACTTTAGGGCAACCTAACATGTCAAGAAATGAGTTTTGGGAATATCAGCTATTGACAAAACCTAAAAGGCTTTATTCGAATTTGATATATCCCGTCAATTACATAAAAGAGCTACAGGGAATTAGTGATTTTTGTGATCAAAATCATATTGTGTTGATGTTTTGGACACCACCGACTCATATTTCCTATCAGAGAAAAAAGGAGGAATTTAAGTTGGAGAAGGTTGATAGTCTGATGAAGAAGCAATTAGTGGAATGGGGAGACTTATATGATTTTGATTTGACTTCACCAATCAGCATCGATAGTTCCAATTATTCAGACCCTCTCCATTTCAAGGAACAAATCAGTATATTGATTATTGATGATTTGTTTGGTGCTGTAAATCAATACTCCAAATACACGCATAGAAATGATGGCTTGAGAGAATAATGTTATGTTATTCAGTGTTGAAAGCACCGAGTTATTTAAAATTAATCATTTTTGTATTTGATTAAATTTCTCGATTCTCACAAAGAAATTGTATAATTTCACGGTCTATTTTAAAACTTGTGTGATCGTGAAGGGAAGATTTTTGCCGCTATTATTTCTGCTCCTACTGCTCTATTCCTGTATTCCCAATAAAAAGGTAGTATATCTGCAGCCTAATCCGGAGGAACAAACCATGCTGGATACTTTGTTGAAACCCACCTATCCTGACTACAAGCTTCAGGTTGGAGATATTTTGAATGTAGATGTGAAATCTTCTGATCCGGAAATTACTTTGATTTTTAAGCCTAGTGGTGTGTTGAATAATCAAGCGATGTTGGCTAACAATGCCGCGGATGTCAATTACCTTAATGGATATCCTATAGATGTCAATGGGGACTTGGATTTGCCACTGGTTGGGAAAATACATTTGGAAGGATTAACCATATTGCAAAGCAGCGAGCTAATAGAAGAAGAGATTAAGAAATACATTACTGATGCTTATGTTGTGGTGCGTTTAGGAGGAATCAGGTACACTGCTTTGGGTGAGTTTAACCGTCCGGGACGCTATGCTATCCTTCAATCACAGGTAACCATATTTGAGGCGATAGCCAATGCCGGTGATCTCACTGTATTGGCCAATCGAAAGAAAGCATTGATCATTCGGCGTTATGCTGATGGTACCAAGTTGTACGAGGTTGACCTGACGGATCGCAATTTATTTAAAACTCCATTTTATTATTTACGACCTAATGATCAGCTTTACCTGGAGCCATTACCGGTACGTACCTTTGGAGCAGGAGTGGGTGTGACTGGGTTTCAGACTTTCACCGCTGTGCTTTCAGCAGTATCCTCTGCCTTGTTACTTGTCGTATCATTGAATAAACTCTAAGAAGATGGCTGATCCTCAACAAATTTTCTCTAATCAGCCATTGTTCAGTGCTGATGAAGAATCTATTGATATTCGTGCTTACTTATTTAAACTGTTGAGCTACTGGCGCTGGTTTATTTTCTCTGTTATCCTATGTGTTTTGATTGGGTTTTTAATTACCAGATACTCTACGCCAAAGTATCCGGTTCAAGCATCCCTTTTGATTCAGGATGAAAAATCCGATATGGGTACCATGCTGCTGGATGAACTGGATTTTTTAGGCAAGGGTTCTAATATTGAAAATGAGATTGGGATTCTGGGTTCTTACACCCTCTTAGGTGAAGTAGTTGATTCTTTGGGACTTACGACAGAGTATTATCGGGTAGGGACAATCCGCAAAGTTCAACTTTATGGTACCAATAATCCGATTAAAATCCAAGTTATCCTGGGAGGTAAAGACCAGGTATTCAAGTTTACAAATATCAGGGACAACAGCTTTGATATTGAACGAGTTGATGATTTGGATTCTGTTAGTTTTAAAAAGACAGCTATCAAATTTGGGGACCTGGTTCAAGGAAATGGGTTTGAGTTTTATGTTGATCGAAATACCTCTTACATTGATTTAACAGATGATGGTGAGGCTATTGAAGTTGTTTTTCGGGATCGATTCGAAAAGTTAACTGAGATTAAAGAGGAGTTAAAGATTTTACCGATTAACGAGGATGCTACCATCCTCCAGATTGTTTCAGAAACAGCTGTTCCCAGTTTGACTTCTGACTTTATCAATTTGTTGATGAATTTATATATTCAGCGAGAGCTGGATCATAAAAATGAGACTGCTGTTCGATCCATTGATTTTATTGATCAGCAGTTGGTAGGGATTCAAAAGGATTTATTTTCGGCCGAGGATGAGCTCGAACAGTTTCGCTCACAGAAGAACATCGTAGACTTAAGTCAGGAAGGCATGTCAGTCTTTACCAAGCTGCAAAAGCTGGAAGAAGAGCAGGCCGTTATTGATATGCAGCTCGACTATTTTGATTATTTGCTGGAATACCTGGGTAAAGCTCCTGATGGAGGAGTTGTAAGTCCTTCTACAGCAGGCATTGAGGATGCTGCCTTGAATGGTTTGGTGATCAGCTATAATGAGCTGAGTCAGCAACTGATAGGTTTGGAAGGTAGTGCATCGGAGTTGAACCCACAATTGAAAACACTGAGGCATCAATTGAACAATACCCTGAAAACCATTCGGGAAAATGTTCAGAACCTTAGGAATACCACTGAAATCCGAAGGACAGACCTTACCTACCGAATTGAGCAAGCTGAACGTGAGCTTAATCAACTACCAGGTAATGAGCGTCAACTGGTCAATATTCAGCGTAAGTTTAATCTCAATGAAAATCTCTACATCTATCTGCTTGAGCAAAAAGCTGAAGCAGGTATTTTAAAAGCCAGTAATGTCCCTACTACACAAATTGTTGACCATGCGGTCATCTTTGAAAAGACCTCACCCAAGGCCTTGATGAATTACCTCATTGCATTTCTGGTTGGGCTTATGTTTCCTATCATCGGAATTACTTTAAAAGATTATTTTACTACCACTATACAGACCATTAGTGAGGTAGAGAGAAAAACAAAATTACCCATACTTGCATCTATTGCCTACAGTAAACACCAAACGGAGTTGGTAATGGATCGTTATCCGCGTTCTCTTGTTTCAGAGAGTTTCCGTAAGATGCGGGCCAGTATGAAGTTTATAGTTCCGGAGAATCAACAACAAGTGATTATGTTTACTTCATTTCTGAGTGGTGATGGAAAGACTTTTTCTGCCATTAACACCGCCATAATGATGACTAAAGCCGGTCACAAAACTTTGCTATTGGGGCTGGATCTTCGAAAGCCGAAAATTTTTGACACGTTTGGGCTGACCAATGAAGTTGGTATATCCAATGTATTGATTAATGACAAGAAAGTGGATGAGGTACTACATCATACTTCAATCAAAAACCTTGATTTTATCAGTGCAGGACCTAAACCGCCCAACCCGAATGAACTCATTATGAGCAATGCTTTTAAGGAGCTGATGGAATGGGCCAAAGCCAATTATGACATGATTATTCTGGATACCGCCCCTGTTGGGTTGGTGTCGGATGCTATGGAGATTGCCAAATACAGTACTAGTAATATTTTTGTTTTAAGGCATCAGCGAACCCCAAAGCATGCCATCGACTATCTGAATGATATTCACAATAAAAAACTCATCAGTAATATTGGAATTCTATTTAATGGTGTCGATTACAGTCGGATGAATTATGGATATGGTTACGGATATGGGTATGGATATGGGTATGGATATGGATACGGAGGATATTATGATGACGAACCAAAATAGTAGTTCTTGTGGAGTAGCCATAGCCAATAAGTTAGTGGGTTGAAGAATCAAAGACATACTCGGGGAATTGCAGAAAAATTTGCCAAGACATTTGTTGTCAAGGTTCTGGGGATGGGGTCTGGTATTGTTCTTAGTATAGTTATTGGCAGGCATTTGGGGCCTGAGGGATTGGGAGTCATCAACCTTTCTCTTAAAATTGGAATGATTCTGATCGTTGTGTCACTGTTTGGGTTACAGAACTGGATCATCAGAGAAGTGTCCAAATCAAATAAAAAAGGGGATTATAATTATCAAAGAAGTCTTATTAGTGCTTCTGTCATCACTACGGCTTTTCTATCATTTATCATTGCTTCACTTGGGATAATTGGTGTCAATGTAATTGGTGATGTGTTTTTAGATAATGATGCCTTAAAGGTACCTTTGACCTTAACATTCATTATGTTAATACCTCAAACATTGAGCAGGGTATATTCCTCTGCCCTGAATGGTATAGGTAGAGTATGGCAGGCTAACTTGATTGACCAATCCCTTACTTCTATCCTGGTACTTGCCCTTGTTACGGTCTTTTACTTTTTTGAAATTGATTACTCTGCAAACCTGGTTTTGACGGGCTATTTATGCAGCAGGTTTATGCTTTTATGCTTTGTTTTTTTGTTTTGGAGGCATCAACAAAGAGGGGAAAAAACCAGTTTTATGTCAATTGGCTCAATGTTAAAAAAAGGATTTCCCATGATGGTGATAACCGGGACTTCCTCTATTTATAATAACCTTGATGTAGTTATACTAGCGAGTTTGTCAGATATGGAACATGTTGGCTACTACAGCGCGGGAGCAAGACTGGCCCTGGCAACGTCTTTTGTTGTGCAAATAGTCAACTCAGTGTTATCACCCAGGATTGCTGGTCTGTATATAGCTGGAGATTTGCAGGAAATGAGTGTGATAGTAAAAAAAGTGGGAAGAGTATTGCTACTCCTTTCAATTGGTATGATCATTTTCTTTATCATTTTTGGGAATAATCTACTTGTTATGTGGGGTGATCAGTTTATCAAGGCTTATCCTATTCTGGTTATCCTAATTGTTGGTCAGGGTATAAAAATTGCTAATAGTATTTCGGGTACATTGCTTCTGATGTGTGATTATGAGAGAGAGCAGGCTTTTCTTTCAATTTCCATTTTATTTATATACGTAATACTGGCGTATTTGCTGATCTTGAATTTTCAAGGAATTGGAGCGGCGTATGCATTATTAATTACTATCATCATTGAGAATATCTCGAAAGTTATTTTAGTTAAGAGAAATATTAAGGTTTCATTGTTTTGAAATTTGTGAAAGGAGCTTTTTAAACCAATAGAAGCGATGATTATTAGTCACAAACACAAGTACATATTCATTGGATTACCTTTTTCTGGTTCATCCACGATATCCAGAGAATTGATAGAACACTATGAAGGTGAGTATATTCTCAATAAGCATTCTAATATTCAGCATTTGCTAAAGTCTACATACCATATTAACATAGATATAAAGGAGTACTTTGTTTTTGCTGTTTACAGAGATCCGGTAGACATTTGTTACTCCATATATACCAAATTTAAGACCAATGCTAAGGAAGTTTATACCAACAAAAAATACCTCATAGAAAATGGAGGGCATATATCTCATAAGAAGGTTAGGCTTTATGAGCGCGTCCAAAAGGAAAAACTAACCTTTTCAGGGTTTCTAGAAGTATACCTGAAGGGTATTCCTTATGATAATGTGTTTTCGATTAATGAGAAGCATCTGGATAAAACGATAGACTTTAATCATTTGGATGAAGACTTTCAGAAGGTATTGACACTAATAGGTTTAGAAAGTAGGAGATCCTTGCCAGTGTATAACAAAACTTCACATAAAGATAAATCGCCTGCAATTTCTGAACATATACTGTTTCAGCCTTATTATTTGAGGAGAGCATCCATCATTAAGCGGGTGACTCCTAAAGTGTTTTTTTACAGAGTGTTTTACCACCTGATTCACCCAGTAAGAAAATTCAAATGGTTAAAACAAGATTTCAATCGATCTGATGCAAGAGATGAGTATTTTGGTGAGTCGAAGGGTTCAAATACTTTTTGAAATGACCTGATTATGAATTTCAATTTTTTATTTGCTTGTTTCCTTATTTTGTCATTTCTGTATCTCTATTTCAATAATAAGGTACTTTATTTGACTTTTTTAATAATAACGGTATTTATAGCTGTTCCTAAGGTAGTAGCCCTTTTTAATAATACAGCTTATCCAATTATATCCGTCCAAAAGGTATTAGTGGTTATTATGACGGCTATTTTATTGAGAAATAAGAAATTTTACCTAAATCCATTAAAGTGGCCTATAATCTTTTATTTCATTATGGTTTTGCCATCCATCATTGTAAATCCACTTAGTTCAATTGAGTTTTTTAGTAACTTTTTAACCATTTTTATTCCTCCTCTTTTCCTACTTAATTATCTTAATTATGATAATGTTCCGCGAGTAGTCGATTTTACAAGTTCTTTAATAATCATGACTTGTGTATATGGTTTGTTTACGGTCATAGTATCTGATAATTTCATAATTAATTTTATTACCGAAAGTGTACCAAAAAATGGTCATAAGCTACTTTCGAATTATTCTGAAAGGGAAGCCGCTGTTAGAAGTTTGAGGCTGCAATCGTTTATCAATCACCCAATAAGATTTGGATTTATTCTGGCTATGTTTCTTCCCCTGTATATTTTAATTTTGTTTCGAAGGAAATCTATTAAAGACTTTATTTTCGCCTTTTTCAGCATACTTTGTCTTCTACTTGTTAATTCAAGATCCCCCATACTTTTTCTTCTTGTTTCTCTGTTAATTGGGTTTGCTTATTCTTCAATTGATTATAAATGGAAATTGACAAGGGTCTTTGCCTTATTGATGCCAATTGGGGTTTTAATCATTACAGTTACTAAAAGTAATTATCTCATTGCTGTCAGAGCTTTAATTGATTCTAGTGTGGATGCTGGAGGGAGTTCGTCTGATATGCGATCGAAACAACTAGTTGCGACTTTCAATGTGCTTAAAAATGATTTGATCTTTGGGAAAGGTTTTGATGCTACACAAGAAATAGTTAGACAAGATGTGGTTACGGACTTATATGGGGCTGAAAGCTGGTTATTTGGTACACTCATTGATTACGGTATGTGGGGAGTTTTTTTTGGTTTGTTATTTTTCTTTCAATTTTTCAAGGCCTTAAGCTTTAAGAATAGTAAAAATTCTAGTCTTTCAAGAAACATAAGAGGTATTTTAATAGGAACATCAATTGGATACTTCATATTTATTTTGTTAACAGGTGAGATGGATACCCTGGGTATTTTTCTGATTGGACAAATCATGTTTTACAAAATAGGCCTTATGGAGAAATATTATATGAGTTTATCAATAAATTAATGAATAATCACATTGTCTCAAATTATTTGTAAATACATCATCCATTAATTGAAAGAGAGGAACTCTTTATTAATTCTAGAAAACTTCATGCTAAATAAGTGATGCAATTGAATAAGTACAAAGTAGTCGTTATCCTGGTTAATTATAACAGCTTTGAAGATACACGTGCATGCTTAGAATCTATTAAATATACGGAGGGCGAATTGCCCTATGTGGTTGTAGTTGATAATAAATCAACGGAGAGTGTTGATTTGAACGAATTATATAGACAATATGATTTACTTCATTTAATATTTAATAGTGAGAATCTAGGTTTTGGGAAAGGAAACAATATCGGTATTAATTGGGCGATTGAGAATGTTGATTTTGAATACCTGGTTCTTCTTAATAATGATACAATAATCGAATGCAGCACTTTGCCTAAGCTGGTTTCCTCTTTTTCAGAAGATCAAAATATTGGGATAACGACAGGGAAGATTTTCTACGAATCCCAAAGGGATCTTATTTGGTACGGAGGTGGCGAGATTAATTTACGTAAGGGGTGGCCAAAAATTACTGATTTCAGGCAGAAAGAGAGTTCTGATGGAGCTGGTTTATCCAGGTATGTTACGTTTGCATCTGGTTGTTTAATGATGTTTACAAGAGAAAGTATTCAAAAATTATCAGGGTTTGATGAGGATTTTTTTATGTATTGTGAAGATTTGGAATTGTGTTTAAGAGCCGGAAGAATGGGAATGAAAATCTATTACAATTCTGATGCGGTGCTATATCACAAGGTTCAAGGATCCTTTGGTAATAAAGAAAATAGGATTACCGGAATGAGGATTGCAAATCCAAATTTAGATTTTTTGTTTTTTCATATGAAGTCCAATCAATGGATTGCAATGAAGAAAAATTTATTTATTAAGGATTTTGTTGTTTTTAATCTCTTTTTTTGGCTTGAATATGTCTATGTCATATTCAAATTCACGTTTAAAGGGCGGTATGATTTCTATAAAGTGGGCTTGAAAACCCTGATTCAGATTCTGAAGTACTCATGAAAATTCCCAATTTATTTATTGTAGGAGCGCCAAAAGCAGGTACGTCATTTTTGTATCAACAATTGAAGGTACATCCCGAATTGTTTTTTTCAAAAGTGAAAGAATTGAATCATTTTTCTGACCAAGAAATTAGTGAATCTGGTTCATATTACAAAGATTTTAGAGTTTCCACTCTGGATAGTTATTTAAAGTTTTATAAATCAGCAAATGGAGAGAGGTACTTAACCGATTGTAGTGTTTCTTACTTTGCATACCCAGAGGTTGCAAAAAAAATTTATGCTTTCAATGATCAGGCAAAAGTAGTTATCATTCTTAGAAATCCTATAAAACGAGCCTATTCACATTATTTGATGGATAAAAGAATGGGCTATACCCAAAAGCCATTTAACAAATATTTGTCAAACGAAAATGATCCTCATTATCATAGCTATGTACATAATAGTTTGTATCATAGAAATGTGAAAAATTATATGGATATTTTCGGGAGAGATCAGGTATGTGTATTGTTTCTGGAGGATATCGAACTTACAATTAATAAATTGTTTGATTTTCTGGGAGTAGAGGGCCAATTGGTTGATACTTCGAGCAAAGTCAATCAGAATAAAAAGCCCAGGAATGTTGTTTCAAGGTATTTGCAAAAGAATAGAGACATTACCTCTAAATTGAAATTGTTTATTCCAGAGCAAGTGATTAGAAATTTGAATCGATTGCTGTATAAAAAAGCAGAAACTGAGAGAATTTCGCATGGAGATCAACAACTCCTTTACAATCTCTTAAAGAGTGATATAGATGCCTTAGAATCTCTCGTGAATGTGAATGTTAAAGAATTATGGTCTTTTTGAGTGTTATTCTATGAAAATAAGCAATTCAAGATGGTTATCATTTAGCAAGGAAAAGGCCAAAGTTTTTATTTTGAGGTATTTTTCGGATCTGTTAGCGTGGATTGACAGGAGAAGGTTGAAAAGTATATTCGACAATAGTGATTCAATGGTAATCATTTATACCATTGGTAAAGTTGCTTCAACAGCGGTATATGATTCCCTGATAGCGCATCCAAAGTTGAATAAACCTGTTTTTCATATACATTGCCTTAATAATGGCAGAATCATAGAGCAAAAGGCGTATTATAAAGGTTCCAAAAAAAAATCCTTCCCCTTTCACTTAATTAGAGGACAGGTGATAAGTGAGTTTTTGCCTTCTTACAAAGGGAAGGTGTTTTTAATAACTCTTGTTCGTGAGCCAATTGCCAGGGAACTATCAAGTCTGTTTCAGGATAGTCTGAATTTTTCAACCTCCCTTAAGTCATTGAATAGTGAAATGTCCAAAGTAGTGGAATCCAAGTTTCGAGCAATGGTCAATCAATTGCCCGAAGACGAATGGTTTAGCAGGGAACTTTTGGAGGTTTTTGATATCGATATTTATAATTTGGCTTTTGAAGTATCTAAGGGTTATTGTATTAAGTCCGATGGATCATTGATTTTTGGATTGATCCGGTTGGAGAATTTGCAAGATAGGTTTGACCCCTTCTGCAGAGAGTTGTTTGGGATTAATCTACCATTTCATCTGGTTAATTCAAATCTGGGAGAGGATAAATTTTATGTGAATGCTTATCATGAAGTTGGTCTGCAAACAAAGTTTAGTTCGGAGGATGTGAGTAGCATATTGAATACGAAGTTTGTAAAACATTTTTATTCAGACTTAACTGAAGTCATAAAGTCCCGTTGGGAGCGGTGATAAACAATCATAAAGAGAAGACATCAGGATGAAGATCAGAAAAATAGGTGTTATAGACCATGTAGGCATTAAATCAGGCATGGACTGTTATGACCTGGGGCTGTTACGGGGATTGGGGGATCAAGGTATCCGAACTTATTTATTCTCGAATATTAGTAGTGAAAAATTTTCAAATCCTAAAACCTATCACTTCTTTGAGTCCCAAAAGCGTTCTAATTTTCGTTCTTTAATCAATTTTGTTTGGGCACATCTGTGCTCTTATGTGATGTGTCGTGTTCTTGGTGTTCAGACGGTTATTCTCCATCTGTTTTCTACCACCCGAAAGGAATGGTTGCAATATCGATTGGCCAGGTTGTTTGGTTTACAAGTGATCACCATTGTTCATGATGTCAATGGCTTTTTGAATCAGGATGATGAGCAGTTAAAAGCCTTTATTTATGGAGTTTCTTCTTATCTGGTTGTTCACAATCAATTTAGCCTAAGCTGTATAAAGGAACATTTGTCACTTTCGGATCAGGAAAAGGTTCATGTTATACCCCATGGTCACTATCTTGATTTCATTGGTAATCCAACGTCAAAATCTGATGCCAGGACGCAATTAGGGCTTGAGCAGGATATCAAATATCTTTTGTTCTTTGGTCAGATTAAAACTGTTAAGGGGCTTGATCTGGCGGTTCAGGCACTCAATGATTTACCTGAAGATGTTCATCTGATCATTACAGGAAAGCCACAAAAATTTGACTATGGATCTATTGAAGACCTGATTGAAAGACTGAGTCTTCAGGGCCGTGTGCATGAGCAAATTCGCTTTATTCGCAATGATGAACGGGATTTGTATTTCAGGGCTGCGGATTTGCTGGTTTTGCCTTATCGTCAAATCTATCAAAGTGGGGTGTTGTTGATGGCGATGAGTTACGGGCTTCCGATTATTGCTTCTGATCTTCCGGCAAATTGTGAAATCATTGAGCATGGTAAGAATGGTTTGTTGTTCAAGACTGATGATTATGCTGACCTTTCACAAAAAATAGGAGATTGCGTTCACAAAGAAGAACTGCTCCTTCATTTACAACGATCCTCATTCGAGGATGTACGGAGTAAGTTTGGGTGGGATCATATTGCTTTGGAATATATAAAATTGATGTCATGAAAATAGCAATATTAGGATCACGTGGTATTCCCAATATTTACGGAGGGTTTGAGCAGTACGCAGATTATTTGTCTGTTGGTCTGGCTGCAGCAGGGTTTGATGTGAGTGTTTATTGTAGCAGTACCCATCCTGATAAATCTGAAAACTATCATGGTGTGAAACGCATTCTTTGTAGCGATCCTGAGGAACGATTCGGTACTGCTGGGCAGTTTATCTATGATCTGAACTGTATTTTGGATGCGCGAAAGCAGGGCTTTGATGTGATTTACCAGCTCGGCTATACGAGTAATGCTATTTGGTGGTGGCTGCTTCCTAAAAAGCCGGTCATTGTGACGAATATGGATGGTCTGGAATGGAAACGCAGTAAATATTCGAAGCCTGTGCGGCGATTTCTGAAATTCGCTGAAGGTCTGGCGGTCCGACATTCTGATCATTTGATTGCCGATTCTATAGGAATTCAAGCCTACCTGCAACAAACCTACCAGGTATCTTCTCAATATTTTCCTTACGGAGCAGATGTATTTGAGTCCCCTGATCCGAGTGCTCTTGAAGCGTACGGTGTTGCTCCCTACCAGTATTCGATGCTTATTGCCCGGATGGAACCAGAAAATAATATAGAAATGATCATTGAGGGTCATCTTTTATCTGAAGTGGCTTATCCATTACTTGTTGTTGGTAATACAAATAATGGTTATGGTCAGTATCTGGAGACAAAATATACTTCTGATCGGGTGCGTTTTTTGCAGGGGATTTATGACCAGGAGTTGCTCAATAATCTGAGATATCACTGTGCTTTGTATTTTCATGGGCATTCCGTTGGTGGCACCAATCCGAGTTTGCTGGAAGCACTGGGTTCAGCACCGGTCATCGCAGCGCATGATAATCCCTTTAACAAGGCAATAGTGGAAAAGGATGGTTTTTATTTTTCAGAATCAAAGGATGTTCCACTGGTTTATAAACAGATAATTAATTTATCCAAGGAAGCATTTCGTAATACTAATTATAACAAAGTGCAGGATAAATACACCTGGGAAAAGATCATTAAGGAACATATTGTCTATATGAAAAATTTAACCCTCAATTAATTGAAAACAAGGGATAATCGAATACAATGGATAGACAGAGCGAAGTTTATTGGTATTTTTCTGGTCATTTTAGGTCATTGCTCAATTCCTGTATATTTAAAGGTATGGATTTATTCTTTTCACATGCCTTTGTTTTTCTTTATATCAGGTTCCCTTAATAAATTCAATTTTCAGACATCTTACCATGATGTTTTCAGGAAGAAAACACGAACTTTAATTATACCCTATTTCTTTTTTGGCATTGTGACCTATTTGTTTTGGTTATTGGTGCACAGCAAATATGGAAGTCCCCATGATGTTTCAACTCCTTTTTATATACCTCTTTTGGGTTTGTTTTATTCCAATGGCTTTGGAGAATGGATGGTTTTTAATCAACCTCTATGGTTTTTAACCTGTCTTTTTTCAACTGAGATTTTATTTCTGTCCACAATAAAAATTTCTCCAAATTATTCAAGATTTATTATTGAGATTTCTATTTGTCTGTTAGCTGGTTTTACCTTTTCCTACTTACATGCCCCCAGACTTCCATGGGGATTGAACATTGCACTAGTATCCATCTCATTCTATTGGCTTGGGTGGTTCTATGCTAATAGACTTTCTCAACCTTTTTATGAAAAATGGAGCAAGTTGAAATTATTAGTGATGACTTTATTATTCCTTATATTATCTGTCGTTTTGAGTTTCATGAACGGAAGAGTGGACATGAATGGAGGAGTGTTTAATAATCCAATCTTCTATATGGCTGCTGCTTCATCCGGTCTGTTTTTTGTTGTGTTGACTGCCATCATCATTCCATCGAATAGGGTTATTGAATTTTGGGGTCGAGAAACATTGATTATTCTGGGGTTCCATTTGATGGGACTATCGGGAATTAAATTTTTTATTGGGAAGATATTTGGTTTTACAAATTACATATACGAAGATGCGATATTGGCCAACGTTATGCTTTCCCTATTGACATTGATTTGTTTCATTCCTGTGATTCATTTTTTGAATAGATACTTCCCTTTTCTGGTAGGTAAAAAGAAAGCTATTTAATCATAGTATGAAAGCTTACTCCTCCAGACCAGCTATTCAATCCGGGAGCATAGGCATACCAGTTCACCCATTTCCAGGATGCTTTTATACCCGCATTCACTTTTTTGCCATCAAATTCAATTATTGGGTTCAATTTCCAATTCTTTTTGAATGAAAAATTATAGCTGGCAGCAGCCAATGGTCCGTTCAAATATTGATTCAATTTTCCAGAGATTTTTAAGTCGAAAATTGATCCGTAGTATTGTTTTGTGCCAATGGCGCCAGTTATTTTTCTTTTTAATACATAAGGTAATCCGTACCCACCTGTTAAGGTGAGCTTATTCCATGTTTTAGTTACAATCAGTGCATTTGAAGCGAACCAATTGTTGTTTCCTCCAGGAACTTCGAGCGCCAAGGCAATGGAGGGAAGTTTTTCTGTTTCTTTTAACAGTCTCATTTTCACATTGATGCTTCTATCGCCAATGCCATTCAGTTGAGATTCTACATTGACAATCCGGGCGACATTCAATGTGAGATCCAGCCACGGAAGGAAATTGATAGTGGCAAAATAGTATTGTTCATTATTCTTTCGCCCATTTCGATCTGCTCTATTGATGTATAAATGTTTTCCAGGATACTGTGTAAAACCAATGACCAGGCTGTTTTTTTTGAAGGTATTGGCATCCGGCACGATCAGATGTCCATGCATACCACCTAAAGTGTTTTGTGAAAAACTCAAAAAAGACATGCCCATTAGGCAGAGGAATGAAAATAGTTTAAATTGTAGTCCCACTCTTAGTTATAGCTTTATTTTTTGCAATAAATTTAGCTAAAATTGTACTTATGCTTTAAAAAACTGGTATTTTTGAAATGCCATAGTTTTTCACCACATAAATAGCCGCCACTAATATGCAAATCAAGAGAAATTATCTTAACAGATTTTCTGCACAGCCCTTCGTAATTCGTCAGGGAAAACAGGTTTTTATAGACCCTCCGGAGGGCAGGGTCAAATCGCTTCATCTGAATCATCCTTTGGAGTCACCCTGGAATATTATCATTAAACGAATTTTTGACATTCTTTTTTCTTCTCTGGTATTGGTTCTGGTTTTGTCCTGGGTACTGCCTATAATTGGGATCATGGTATTGATAGATTCGGGGTGGCCGGTATTTTTTGTGCAGGATCGTCATGGAAAAAACAGCCGTTTGTTTAAATGTATTAAGTTCAGGACTATGGTGAGCAATCAGGAGTGCGATACACGCCAATCTTCAGCCAATGATGAGCGAATTACCAAGTTTGGAAAAATCATGCGCAAATATAATCTGGATGAACTGCCCCAGTTTATTAATGTTTTGGCTGGATCAATGAGTATAGTAGGGCCAAGACCTCATATGAAAGTCCATACTTTGGAATATGAGCGTGAAATTCCTTATTATCGGGAAAGGTTACTGGTAAAACCTGGAATTACAGGTCTGGCACAGGCACGAGGTAATCACGGACCGACACCTACTTTGCTGGATATGAAGCATCGTGTTGATTATGATTTGTTTTACATCAAACGATGGAATTTCTTCTTAGACCTTAAGTTAGTTTTAGGAACTTTCATTAATATTTTCAAGCATAGTTTTCATAAGTAAGCGGAAACAGAAGATTGGAAGCTCAAAGGATTTTTGGGTTCACTTGTTGTCCATTACAGAAGGTCTGTTTTACTCCAAATGAGTATCAACCTGCATTTTTGGCTGAGATTCTTTCTGGCAGCATCTTATTGTAAGCTAATATATGCGACGAATGTAGGTTGGTGTACAGGAGATTGAAGGTGTTATCATTATGAAGCGAATACCATTCCTGAATGTTTCAATATGCTTCAATCGTTCCAAAGGCTTTCAATAAAACATCTGTTAAGTAACTTTAAGTCACAGTCACCTTGTTAATAATCATTATATGTTTATCGGTCGTGAACTAGCCTGGCAAATTCTTGATTCTGGTGGTTCAATGTACAGTTAGTGTTACAGATGTTAGTATAACAATCATGGTGTTTTTGAGAAATATCTACCTCTCCGATTTTTATGTTGCTGCATATAATCATATGTCTTACTTGGGAGCTTTTCCTCATGAAGTTGCTAGTGAAAATATCTTTGGATTCAGTATTTAGTGGAACTTGCTGATCAATGCTCAGGGATACTTGGTTCTGGTATCTACTGTCAAAGTAGTTAAACCTGTGTGGGTGATGCGGGGTGTTGATTTTGTTGGGTTGAGAATTGATTGATGAATTGTTATATATTTATGAGTAACATGAAAAAGATTGTAATGGGCAAGCAAATATTGATTTGCCTCTTTAAACGCCCTTGGAGCATTCTATGTGCAATTAACGGAGTTGATAAAAACAAGGGCAAATATAAATGTAGTGTATATAATGTCAGGTGCTATACCTGAATTTATCCATCAAAAGTCTAAATTCACCATCCGATTTTCAGGCCAATAAATTCCAACAGGTTCTGCATCATTCAACTTATTATTAATTGATTTTGCTAAAGGGAAAAAATATAATAAACAAGCTGTTGTCATATCTGGATTTTCGCGTCATTCTGATGATGTGGTTAATAAGTGCCTGTAATTATTCAATTAAAGCGCAAGACATTGATGATGCTGAAGCTTATCTGGATGCCGGAGATACGGTTTTTTTTGATTACAGGCTTCACAGGAATCCCACGAAGGTATTCAAAGAACAGGTTTTACCTGACAGCAATGATCACAAAGTTTATACTTATTTATTCCATGGAAATCCGATTATTTCTTATCAAGATGGTCGTTTTTTTAATACAGGAGACCTCCGAATTCCTTATTTACCTTATCGGCTGGATATCGAGCTTCAGCCTTCATATACTTATGTTTTGGGGCCATTCAATGACCCATTCCAAACCCAGTTAGGTATATCTCCAAGGGTGCAGTATAACTTCGGTAAAGGGGTTTATGGTGTATTCCAATGGGTCTTTCCAATTCAGAATCATTTTAAAAACGAATTTGGTCAATCTTATCGTCCTGGAGAAATAGGGATTGGTTATGATCATATATACAAGGGGCTTCATGCTTTCAGGTTTTATGGAGGGACGCTCACAAATAACCAAGCTGGGTTTCAGGGTGAGTACCTAGGACGCGACAAAAAAGGAGTCTTCTACTATGGTGCAGCATTGTATTACACACGGAAGTTTGTATATGACCATATGTATACTTATTGGGATGTGTCGAGCCGATTGTCAGGCTATGTTCAAGCGGCCTACAGAATCAGCCCATGGGATCTTACGGTGCGGTTGATTGGGGACATGTACTTAAACGGAAAACTGGGGGTGACAATGGAGGTGATCCGGCAATATGGGAATACCGATGTGGGTTTTTTTGCCATTGGTGGGCAAGGAGGTTCAAATGCAGGTTTTTTCTTTCGTATGCCGTTCTGGCCGAGAAAATTTTATCGAAATAATTGGATGCAGGTTCGATTACCCCAGACGTTTAATTTTTATTACAACGTAAGGACCATTTCAGGCACCCCACGGGTCAGAAATTACAACCCTTTGTTTAAAGAGGTCTTGAGGTTTAATCCGAATTTTTTGAATGGACAGATGGATGGCACTGGGTATTAGGTTTTGGGTATTAGGTTTTGGGTTTTAGGATTATTGTGTTTCGAGTGAGCCGCGTTACGGGTGAGGAGTGAAGTTTTAGGTTCAAGGCTTTGGGTTTTATGCTTTGGGCTTTGGGTTCAAGGTTTTAGGTTTTGGGTTTTGGGTTCTGGGTTTAACTGCAGAGAAAAGGAGAGTGAAAAGGTAAGTAGTGAGTAAACAGTGAAATGTGCAGTACTAGGAATTTTACCCCTCTGTCAACAGCTTTTGGTGTATTGACATCTCCCCGCCGTGCGCCTTGCCAAGGGGAGAAACTCTAGAATGGTAATCAGTACCCTTCGGCAAGCACAGGGTGACTGGTGGTTGTTGGATAACTCTGAATGATTTTTGAGGTTTTTCAACGGAACAATATTTTGGTTAAGACTAGTATGGACCTATCTCTTAATAATTAATAATATTTCTTTTATTGCTTAGTACTTGTTATTTTTATTACTTTGCTTTGAGTATCAGTCAAATATCTTTCATGATGAAATTAATAACTAATGTTTCCAGGCAGGCAGTATTTGCCGCCGCTTTGCTCAGTCTGGTTGTGTATATATCCTGCAAGGGTACTACCGTCGGGCCGATACCGAATTATGATTACACGCAAACGACCGATCAGGAAGTAGCACCAACTTATGATGCTGGTGTAGACACTACTACCATTCAGGCAGCGGATATCAATGTTACAGCAAGTACTATTTCCAACGCTAAAACTGAGGATTTTTCTCAAAATGTTACGCAAGCATCTAATGCTACAGATGTTGCCACATTACAGAGTGTAGCGACAGAAGTATCGAGTAGTTTGAATAATACCCAGGAAACTTATTGGCAGAACCTGGATCAGAGCACTATCCAATCCAGGATAGAAAATGGTAATTCCACCATGACCTCTCAGCTGAGCCAAATGCAAACGGTGATCAATGGTAATTCAACGCTATCAGCTTATCTGCCTTCTACCAGTAATCCAACATCCGGACGTATCGCTTCCGGAGGGAGAACTACCGGAGAGATTGAAGTTGAGAGTAGTGCTTATGGCATTGATGCCACCAATGCCGATGTGACCAGCTGTTTGCAAGCCTGGACAGATTGGGCTACCACAGCCATTGACGGCTACAAGGCTATAAGAGATACTTATCTTGGTTCTATTACAAAGGCTTTCAGCAAAGAAAAAGCGAAACTGGATAAACAAAAATCTGATGCAGAGACGGCTTTTGCCAATACCTATGCAACAAGAATTACATATTTCATAGGTTTATGGTCAAGTGCTGCGACTAATATTCAGAATGCTGTCAGTGCGGGTAAGCTGACATCCAGTGAAGGGACATTTTTGTTGATGTGGAACAATATTATTCTTGGTATTAATATCAGCAAAAGTTACGAATTGTACCAACAGGAACTGAGCCTAACAACAACAGCTTATAACAACTCTTTGGCAGCTCTGAATACTATTGTGACTAATATGAAGAATACTGTCAATAACAATTATAACAATGCTGTTAAGGCTGTTCAAGCCATTGTTAAGGAAAAGACTGCTGATTGTCACGATCAGGGAACATCTCATGATCAGGGAGGCAACTAATAAGTACCACTAATCAATCAAGAAAATGAAAACGCTTAAATATTCAATAATACTTGTTCTTTGTGTGGTTTCTTTTGGAGTTTCAGCTCAGCGTAAGTACTTCATGAGAGATCATCGAAAGGCTTCATTTATCAATAATGTAGACGCCACTTTTGGACTTTACAATCCATCTCTGGATGCCATCAATAAATACTCTTCGGTAAGTGAATCGGGGAACAAACTTAATGGCGGTTACATGGGAGCTGTAGATGTGTTTGCTCACCTATACATGGATGGCTATATTGGAGTGACTGGAGGCTATTATACTGATAACGTAAAGGGTATTATTGCGGCTGGAGGTGTAACACGAGATGAAAGCCTTACCTACAGTGCTGTACCAATTGGGCTGAAGTTTGTCCATGAGTTTCATCTTGGTGATCCTTTTTTACACCGACCAAGAGCTGCAGGCTTGTTGTTGATTCATCCTTATCTTGGATTGGGAACTACTTTCTGGAGTATGAAACAGGATTTTTCGAGAACCGTGACAGGAGGGTCAACTACTAGCTATTCTGTGAAAGGAACTTATCAGACAGTTAATTTGATTGCAGGTATTAAGTATACAATCGCTAAACCCGTGGATATAGGAGTTGAGTACAATTATATCATGGGGGGGTTCAATCAGAATTTTGAATCAGCTCCTACCACTCAAACAGTCAGTGTTAACGGAAGCTATATCGGATTTAAACTTACTTACTTGATCAATCCACGTCTTGAGTGGAGGTATGTACAGAAAGTAAGAAGGTTTAGATAATCGACAAAATATATAGAATGATACTAAGAAAGCTACTCAGTGATGGGTGGCTTTTTTTTACCCCTCTGCAGTGCGAGAGCTGTGAATAGCCCCCTCTGTCAACAGCTTGCCAGCATGTTGACATCTCCCCCGGAAGGGGGAGAAGAGTGAATGGGTTGTAAGGAAGCTTGAGGAGGGAAGTTATAAGAAGAAGTGACCTTCGAAAAGCTCATGGTACGTTCTCTTCGGCTGGCTCAGGCTCAAGGACCCCTCTGTCCTGCGGACATCTTCCCTTGGCAAAGGGAGAAAAATCCTTATAAAGAGGAAGTAATATCAATCCCTAATCTTTTCCCACCACTTCTTTTTGGGTTTGCTGTATGATTCTTCTCCGGACAAAATCTGGTAAATCTCTCCCCATTGCATCATGCCTCCAATGTTCCGGTCGTCGATGAAGATATCGGCATTGAGTTTACGGTTTTTGATTTTACTTCCTTCTCCAGGGAAATCTTCATTGACACAATAAAACTCTATTCCCCTCTCTTTGCAAAATTCTACTGCTGCATCAAGTAACCTGCCTGTTCTTACTGTCCAGAGAATGAGTCGGTGACCTTTGTTTTGAAGCATCTTCATGGTTTCAAAAGCAAAAGGCAATGGTTTACCTATGTCTGGGTATTTGTTTTCTACTATTGTTCCGTCAAAATCTATCGCAATGATCTTTGAATCAATGAGCATATTTGAATGGTGTGTTTATTTATCAGGGTAAAGTTGGCTAATCTTTACCAGAGACGTAAGTGAAATTCGATGAAAGCGTTCTTGGTAACTATGACCTGTGTTCATTGATCAACAAGTATATCTTCACATTAGTTTTTGTCCTTCAATATTTATATTGATTAATTGTGCTTATTACCTTGAAAGGTGGTTAGAATAATTTCTTTAACCTGTAAAAATCTTACTGTTGCAAGAATATAAAGGCCTATATTTATTGATTTTGCAATAAGCCTATCATAAAATAGGTGATTGAATAACTAAGATCTTAAATCATTACTTATGACGCGTAAGCTTTTACTAGCCTCAATAGTGGCCTCTCTTGCCGGATTTCTGTTTGGTTTTGATACAATTGTTATCAGTGGTGCAGAGCAGGCTATTCAAGGATTGTGGGGTGCATATACCTTGTCCGGATCAAATGATTTATTTCATGGAATTGTCGTTGTGGGGTCTGCGCTTTGGGGGACAGTTGTTGGGGCTATGTTTGGTGGAATACCCAATGACGTTTTAGGAAGGAAGAAAACCCTGATTCTTATAGGTGTTTTTTATACTGTTTCAGCTATTGGTTCCGGATTGGCCTCAGATCCGTGGGTGTTTGCGGTTTTTCGTTTTTTAGGTGGTCTAGGGGTTGGCGCGTCTACAATAGCAGCACCAGCATTTATTTCTGAAATTGCTCCACAGGATAAAAGAGGGCGGTTGGTGGCCTCTTATCAGTTTAATATTGTTTTCGGTATTCTGATTGCGTTTATCTCCAATGCTTTGTTTGCTCGCTTTGTTGAGGTGAGTGCATGGAGGTGGATGATAGGGATTGAAGCATTGCCAGCACTTATTTATACCCTTCTTGTGCTACAGATTCCGGAGAGTCCTCGCTGGTTAATTGCCAGGAGAGCAGATGTGGAAGGTGCAAGGAAGGTTTTTCAAAAGCTTCATGGAGATAATGAGATTGTAGAAGCGGAGATTGCTTCAATAGTTGAATTGAAAGATCACTCCGGGAAGAAAGAAAGTGTTTTTAGTCGGAAATATTCTTTTCCATTATCGCTAGCCTTTTTCATCGCTTTTTTCAACCAGTTCAGTGGGATCAATGCTATCCTATATTACGCAAACAGAATATTTGATGAAGCAGGTCTCGCTAATGAGGCTGGAGATTTAAGTACCATTGGTTTAGGGATCACCAATTTTGTTTTTACCCTGTTTGGTATGTTCTTGATTGATAGCCTGGGCAGAAAACAGTTGCTATACATTGGTTCTGTTGGTTATATCGTCTCGCTGGTTACGGTTGCCCTTTGCTTCACTATGGGGTGGACCGGAATCATCATTGCAATTTCTCTTTTCGTTTTCATTGGTGCACATGCTATCGGACAGGGAGCTGTAATATGGGTTTTTATTTCTGAGATTTTTCCCAATCACCTTCGTTCTTCAGGGCAGTCATTTGGTACTTCCGTGCATTGGTTGCTGGCCGCTATTATACCATCTCTTGTTCCTGTCTTGTTTGGTGCTATCGGTGCTGGTAGTGTGTTCTTCATCTTTGCTGTAATGATGGTTATGCAACTTTTATGGGTCAAGTTTTATGTACCTGAAACTAAGGGGAAGTCACTGGAAGAACTTGAAGAAGTGTTAATCAAATAATTGTTGTTTTGGGGCTTTAAAATGCGAAAAAACGCTAACATTGAGTAATTACTAAAATGGTTTTTGTAAATTTCTTATTCACACTATAAACACTTTAGTGGTCCCGAGTTTTGAAATTATATCATGACGGGATGCCTGAATTATTTTGAGATTCATCACCGATCCTAAACATTATGAAATATCAGGGTTTAAGTACCGAGGAGGTTAAATCCTCAAGATCCAAGCATGGAACAAATGAACTCAGTCCAGTCATTGTCGAAGGCTTTTGGCAGAAGCTGGCTGATCAGTTTAAGAGTCCAATTATCGTTATCCTAATTGTTGCACTGATAGTCATATTGGTGCTGTCTTTTTTTCACCTTACGGAATGGTATGAAGCAGTTGCCATAGCTGCAGCTGTATTACTGGCTACCGGAGTTTCTACATTTTCGGAACACAAGAATGAGTCCTCATTTCAGGAGCTTCAGGAAGAGGCCTCCCAGATTAAGAGCAAGGTTTATCGTGAGGGGGAGATCATGGATGTCCCTGTCAATGATATTGTAGTTGGAGATCTTGTCTTATTGCAATCCGGAGATAAGGTTCCGGCAGATGGATTGATCATAGAAGGGGATATCAAAGTCAATCAGGCTTCATTAACCGGGGAAACTGAACCTATTCCCAAAACCAAATATGAAGAAGGTGTAGAAATAGATCAGACAGATCTTGCAAATCCATATAGTTTGTTGCGTGGTACAGTCGTGGAAGATGGTGAAGCTGTGATGCGGATAGATGTAGTTGGGGATCATACTTTTTATGGTAAACTATCTAAAGAATTATCCATTTCCGATGAGCGTCTATCGCCTTTACAGGTAAAGCTAAAGGGACTTGCAGATCTCATAGCTAAGTTCGGTTATATCGCCTCAGTGCTGATTGCTGTGGTTTTCATGTTTCAGAAGGCGGTCGTACTGAATGATTTTGATGGAGCGCTTATTGCTGAATATTTTGCTAATTGGGAGCTGCTTGTCAATGATGCAGTACATGCTCTGGTTTTAGCTATTATTATCGTGGTTGCTGCTATTCCTGAGGGACTTCCAATGATGATTGCCATTGTGCTTTCCCTCAACATGCAAAAAATGCTCAGGGAAAAGGTTCTTGTCAGAAAGCTGCTGGGAATCGAAACAGCCGGTAGTTTGAGTATTCTGTTTTCTGATAAGACAGGTACTTTGACAAAGGGGCAAATGGAGCCTCGGTTTTTCATCACCGGAAAAGTTGAGAGTTATAATGCTTATCACGATATACCTGATGCACTCAGAGAATATGTTCGGTATGCCATATCAGGTAATACTGCAAGCCATAGAACCAAAGAGGGTGAGGTTACAGGGGGGAATTTTTCCGAAAGGGCCCTGCTTGGTTATGTTGATGCCAAAGAAGATACTGCTTTAGTTGATAGGGCTCAGATGGTTCATAAAATCCACTTTAACAGCACCAGGAAATTTTCAGCAGCACAGCTCAAGCTTGATAAAAAACTGGATATTGTGGATTCTGATCAAGTGATACTTATTAAAGGAGCTCCTGAAATTGTGATGGAACATATATCCAAGTATGTCACTGAGGATGGTCAAGTGAAGTCCATTGAGGATAAGGCTCTGTTGACTAAATATCTTGATGGTCTGGCTGATGCCGGGATTAGATTATTGGCGTTGGCTATATCTGCCGCAGAGATCAGTACCGATGAAGCCGTACCTGACGACATGGTCATGGTTGGTGTGATTGGCTTACAAGACAGTATCAGAGATACCACAAAGTCCTCTGTGCAGATGGTGAAGGATGCGGGAGTACAAGTGGTCATGATCACTGGTGATAGAAAAGGAACTGCGGAAGCCATTGCGAAAGAAGCTGGCTTGTTAGATTCCCCGGACCAAAAAGTTTTGGTGTCCTCTGATCTTCAGAATATGACAGATGAGGAAGTGGCAAAGGTTCTGCCTGACCTGAGAGTTATTGCCAGAGCATTACCAACAGATAAGAGCCGAATGGTTCGGATTTCAAAGGCTCAGGGTGAGGTTGTTGGAATGACAGGTGATGGGGTGAATGATTCCGCAGCTTTGAAGCAGTCTGACGTAGGCGTGGCTATGGGTAGTGGTTCTGAGGTGACTAAAGAAGCTGGTGATATAGTGATCCTGGATGACAACTTCAACTCGATCAGCAATGCAATCCGGTATGGAAGAACTATATTCAAGTCGATCAGGAAGTTTATCATGTTCCAGCTGACAGTGAACGTAGCAGCTGTTTCTATTACATTCCTTGGGCCTTTGCTCGGCATTGATTTTCCACTGACTATCATTCAGCTCCTTTGGATCAATATGATCATGGATACTTTGGCTGCTATTGCTTTGGGTGGTGAGCCTGCCCTTGAAGAGTATATGGATGAACCTCCGGTGAGGCGGGAGGAGAATATACTCACCAAAACCATGATATCAGCTGTTTTGGTCAATGGACTTTTTGTGACACTTTTTTCCGTGCTATTTCTGAAATTAGATTTCTTCAAAGAGATGTTTATTCGAGACGGAGTTCCGGATTCTGCTGTGCATTTAACAGCCTTTTTCAATATTTTCATTTTTCAGATATTATTAAATGGATTCAATGTTCGATCAGAAGGACTGAATGTATTGGCTCATATTGGGCAAAACAGGCGGTTCATTGTAGTGATGATAATGGTGTTTGTTCTACAGATTATCTTTACTTACGTGGGAGGAGATGTGCTGAGAACACGGGCATTGACCTGGGATGAATGGATGGATGTATTTGCCTTTTCATTGCTGATAATACCGGTTGATTATCTAAGGAAAATATTTATTTCGGGAAAGCAGATTTACAGGGATACTGTGAGAATTATTTTTGGATTGAGATAAACAGGTGTAAAATAAGTCAATGAGAATCGCCTTTGTGTAAACGGAGGCGATTTTTTCGTATTAGCTCAAAGCACATAATGCAGTGATGACAGAGTTTTGAGTAGTTAAGAGATCCTGGCAATCGTTCCGAATTCCGAAAGAAGAACGATGCTAGGCATGTTTTCTTGTTTTGCAGCCTCCATGTGAATAAACTCACAGAAGTCTTAAAACAAGAAGAACCTAACACAAAGTATCAGGTTCTTCTTTTCTTAGTGACCTCCGCAGCCTGCCTGCCGCAAGGCAGGGATTCAAACGGGCCCGCCCAGGGCTGCAACCTCGGTTGTAGGTTTAGTAAATGCATTAATGTATTTGTTGTGCAGGATTACCTTCGGTGATCCTGACAATCGTTCCGAATTCCGAAAAGAAAGCTTTGAATCATAGATTCCCTTTTTTCATTTCAACCGAAGCTTGGAGCAAGCTCAGCTTCTCTAAAATGAAAAAAGCCTGTTGCTACGCAACAAGCTTTCTTTTCTTAGTGACCTCCGCAGGATTCAAACCTGCAACCTCTTGAGCCGTAATCAAGTGCTCTATTCAGTTGAGCTAGGAGGCCATTTTATTTATGCATAACCATAAAATGGTCATCTTTAACACTTTTTGTGATTGTATCTCCTGCTGAGATAGACTTCTGATTTTAACTTGCTTCCTGAAAAATCAGGGTGGCTGATCAAAATCGAGCACAAAGGTAATAATTTGTCTTATATATCAACGTTATTCCCTGAGGTTTTAAAATAGATTCTATCTTTGCCCACTCAAAAGTGAACCAATTTTATGAAGCATCTTTTCAGCATAGTCATTCTTATTTTTCTCTCTGCCAGTGCATTGTCTCAGGAAAAAAGTCGTCCTGAACAACCTGATCTTCCCGGTGAGCTGATGATAGATTTTGGATTTAATATGTGGGACGCCAGACCAGCAGACCTGCCAGGTAAATTTATTGGCTCCCATTCTTTCGGAATTTATTACAATAACAGGGTGCGGTTTAATGATCATATTTCATTTCACCCGGGAGCTGGATTCACATTTGATAAGTATGCTTTTACCGGTAATTACACCTGGGTGAGTGACTTGACTAATGGTGTTGCTTTGGATTCAATGAATGCTATACTTACCAAGAATAAATTGGCTGCAAGTTATTTTGAAGTGCCATTGGAGTTTAGAATTCATCCGTTGGGTACGGTGAACGGTGAAGGGTGGTTTATTGGACTTGGAGTAATTGGAGGGGTTAGAATGAACTCCCATACAAAAATTAAATACAAAACAACCAGTGATGTTAAGGATAAGCTGTACAATAATTTTGATTTGAACCGGATTAGATATGGTTATCAGATTAGGTTTGGATTCAAAACTGTTCACCTGTTTTATAAATCATACCTTAGTGATCTTTTCAATCATGCTCCTGATGCGAGTGGGATTTCTCCAAAGGTCACTACCATTGGTATCACATTCAGTGGTTTCTAGCCGAACCAATAAAACCCACTAAAGCAGAAGAAAAATCCAAAGAGCACACCTGCCCAACTTTCCATGGGAGTGTGTCTGCCCAGGTATAACCTGGAAGCGGTGGTAACTCCTGCAACAATGAAAATGATGGCAAGGGGAAGGATAAATGCTGTAGAAAGGTATTTGATTGTGAATGCAGAGAAAAGACCGGCAACTCCCCAAATCCCAGCTGAATGAACACTGATTTTTAATACAAAGCTGATTAGAAAAATCAGGAAGATTAAAAGAGTGACCATGATCATGATAATCATAATGGTATGGGGAACACTCATTTTTGTATAAAACATGTAAGATGTAATCGCATAAAACATTCCTATTGATAGAAACGGAAGAGAGCGTTCTTCCCGAGAGGTGATTTCCAGACTGGAGATCCTTTTTGTCAGCATTAAAAACAAGATGCTGATGCTTGGAATCAAAAATGTGGTAACAAAAACGGCACCTATAAAGTATGGGATTGATTCATACGGAATGGGGCTATAGATCTCAGGCATTAACCAAAATAACAGTATACTGCTGTAGGTGGCCATTAGCAATGGGTGCAGCAGTGCTGAGATAATTTTCATGAATGTTTTCAAATCAGAGTTGTTTTCTGAGTCTGGCAACCGGAATATTCAGCTGCTCTCGATATTTTGCTACGGTTCGGCGGGCAATATTGTAGCCTTCTCCGCGTAGAAGTTTTTCAAGTTTGTCATCAGATAATGGCTTGGCCTTATCTTCAGCGTCTATAAATTCCTTGAGTTTGTGTTTGACTTCCCGGCTACTGACATCTTCTCCTGAATCAGTGGAAATCCCTTCAGAGAAGAAATACTTCAATGGGAAAATCCCGAATTCTGTCTGGATAGCTTTGCTGTTGGCCACTCGCGAAACGGTGGAAATGTCCATGTTGATTTTATCCGCAATATCCTTAAGGATCATTGGTCGTAATTTGCTTTCATCACCTTCCAGAAAGTAATCGTGCTGAAAATCTATGATAGCATGCATGGTATTGAGCAAGGTGTTTTGACGCTGCTTGATTGCGTCAATAAACCACTTGGCAGCATCCAGTTTTTGCTTGATGAATGTGACTGTTTCTTTGAGTTTCTTGTCTTTTTTATCGCTCTTGTCATAAGCGTGCAACATGTCTGCATAGGACCTGCTTACTTTTAGCATTGGTGCATTTCTGGAATTGAGTGTCAGCTCCAGTTTGCCATTGTTATTGGCTAAAAGAAAATCAGGTAGCAAATATTGAGTTCTAACCACATCTTCACCTGTGCCTCCGGGTTTTGGGTTGAGCTTGGTAATCATGGAGATGGCTTCTTTCAGCTCTTCTTCACTTTCGATACCCAGTTTTTTGGCAATTTTCTCGTAGTGCTTTTTAGAGAATTCATTGAAGCACTTGTCCACTACTTGCTTCGCTATATCCAGATAAGGTGTGTCCTCATCTTTGCGCTCCAACTGAAGTAACAGACATTCCTGAAGATTGCGGGCACCAATTCCCGGTGGGTCAAATTCCTGGATTTTGTAAAGAATTGATTCCAACTCCTCAACATCCGTTTCTACATTCTGAGAAAATGCCAGGTCATTGACAATTGCTTCTAGTTCTCTGCGGATATAGCCATCTGCATCAATACTTCCAATTAGTTGCTTTCCAATTATTTTTTCCCGGTCATCCAGTTTCAGGTAACCAAATTGAGATAATAATTGCTCATGTAGAGTTGAGCCAACAGAGATGGGGATTTCCCGATCTTCTTCATCTGGGCTGCGACCATCTCCCTGCATTTTATAGCCAGAGTAGTCATCATGCAGATATTCCTCTATGCTTTCGTTTTCTGTGGAATTTTCATATTCCTCAGTATCGTCGCTTCCTGCGTCGTAATCATCCTCTTTTTCCGGTGCTCCTTCTTCCAGGGCAGGGTTTACTTCCAGTTCCTCTTCAATGCGGGTGTCCAACTCGGCAGTAGGCACTTGCAAAAGCTTGATAAACTGTATCTGTTGGGGAGACAGCTTCTGACTTAATGTTTGCGTTAGATGGAGTTTCTGCATGGTTTAGTTTAGCTCAAAACCAAAATTATCATAATTATAGGATTCTTTGATTAAAACCCTAAAATATCGTTTTTTTGCGCTGTTTTATAATGTTTAAGTTATTGATATCGTGAGAGAACAACGAACAAAGATCAAGGAAGTTTTGGCTAAAGAGCCAATCGGGGAGGAGCTCACCGTAATGGGCTGGGTAAGGACGAAAAGAGCCAGTAAAAATGTGGCTTTTATTGCGCTGAATGACGGCTCCACGATCAATAATTTGCAGGTGGTAGCTGATGCGGAAAAGTTTGGTGAGGCTGTTTTAAAGCGGATTACCACTGGAGCCAGTATTGCTGCAACAGGAAAGCTTGTGGAGTCGCAGGGAGCTGGTCAGGCTTGCGAACTGATAGCGGAGAGCATCGAAGTTTTTGGTGAAGCAGATCCTGATAAATATCCTTTGCAGCCTAAAAAACATAGTTTGGAGTTTCTACGAGAGATTGCTCATTTGCGTCCACGTACGAATACTTTCAGTGCTGTAATGCGCGTGAGGCATGCATTGGCATTTGCTGTTCACAAGTTTTTCAACGAGAAAGGCTTTACCTACATCAACACACCAATTATCACAGCTTCCGATGCAGAAGGAGCAGGCGAAACTTTTCGTGTGACAAATTTTGACTTGGATAAACTGCCAACAGACGAAGAAGGGAAAGTTGATTTTAAGCAAGATTTTTTCGAGAAGGAAGCAAATCTGACGGTAAGTGGACAGCTGGAAGGTGAACTTGCTGCGATGGCACTTTCGGAGATCTATACTTTTGGACCTACATTCAGAGCTGAAAACTCCAACACTACCCGTCACCTGGCGGAGTTTTGGATGATTGAGCCGGAGATGGCTTTTTATGACCTGAAGGATAACATGGATCTGGCTGAGGAAATGCTCAAATACCTGGTGAAATATGCGCTGGATAACTGCGCCGATGATCTCGCTTTTCTTGAGAAAAGAGCATTAGATGAGGAGCAGAGTAAGCCTCAAAACGAGCGATCAGAACTTTCACTGCTTGATCGACTGAAGTTTGTGCTGGAGAATGATTTTGAGCGAGTGAGCTATACGGAGGCAATTGAGATTTTGAAAAGATCAAAGCCGAATCAGAAGAAGAAATTCAGTTATATCATTGAAGAATGGGGTGCTGACCTACAAAGTGAGCACGAACGTTTTCTGGTAGAGAAGCATTTCAAAAAACCTGTGATTCTTTATAACTATCCCAAAGCGATCAAGGCGTTTTATATGCGCCAAAATGACGATGACAAGACCGTAGGAGCCATGGATATTCTCTTCCCGGGCATTGGCGAGATCGTTGGCGGATCACAACGAGAGGAGCGAATGGATAAACTCACTACCCGAATGGAAGAGATGGACATCCCGGCTGAGGAAATGTGGTGGTACCTGGATACACGCCGCTTTGGTGCTGTGCCTCATAGTGGCTATGGTCTTGGATTTGAACGCATGATCCAGTTTGTCACAGGTATGGGCAACATCCGTGATGTGATTGCCTTCCCGAGAACTCCGGGTAACTGCGAGTTTTAAAGCAATAGAATTTCTAAATGTTGTTTAGTTAAGTATTTTAGTACAACTCACCCTTTCCCTCTCTTGTAAAAAGAGGAGAAATTGATTTGTCTTAACTAAACAACATGTTCCAAATTTCTGATTAAAAGAATATGATCCCGATGGTGAAGGCTATCGGGATTTTTTAATTCAGTATATCAATTGCTTGGACAGGGTCAGTTACATTTTGTGGTGGCTTGCCCGAATTTGGGATTTGTTGCTACGGCTTGCAGCAGCCTTGCCCAAGATTGGGATCTTTTCCTGCAGGTTTGTGTTGGCTTTGCCCAAAAGTATTGGTGTCCCGATAGTTTTCCTGTCCATAAACCCTAAAGTTGACATGTGGTTGGTCAATTTTTTTCTCTTCCCATTAAACCTTCCTGTTCATTATACATCTAAGGATCAAAAATCGACAAGACCATGAATGCTTTGATCCGAATGTATATCCTGATAATGCTGTCAACCGTGGCATTTCCGCAGTACGTAACTGCACAATTTGTAAGAAGAGCACATACTGAAGTAGTACTAGTGAAAACCGGCACTCGTGTAACCAGACTTCATAAAAATGCTGTGATCATAAGGCATGCAGGAATCGACTACAGGTATTATAGAGGAGTATTTTACAAGCCTGTGGGACGAAGATATGTTGTGGTGAGTCCTCCAGCTGGAGTGGTGATTCCAAGTTTACCGGTAGCAGCACGTCTAGTAGTTCGAGGAGGAAAGCAATATCATTTTTGGAATGGGAATTATTTCGAGCCAGTGCTCGTCAAAGGTAAAGTAAGATATAGGGTGGTGATAGTTTAATCCTCCTTCGCGTTCCGCTTCGGCGGACGAGAAGGAAGTGATTTAACTGACTGCCGTCAGGCAAGTTTCCCCGATGCTCTGCGTTGGAAACTTGGGTCCAGGGTTTACCCTGGGGTTTAATACCTTTTATTAGATTAAGCTGGTTAGGTTGATGGGCTGTTCAAATTATGTTTTGAATGGTCCCTTTCACTTCTAAGTTATGCTTCAACTTCCTGAGCCTTTTTCTCAGGGGTTCTATACGGCTGAAAAGGAATGCCTAATAGATTTACCAGCCGATCATTTTCTTCCGGATTCATGTGGGTGTCAATGCCATATTTTAGACTTCTCGGATCATCCACGCTGGCATAAGTACCGAAGATACGATCCCAAATAGAGAAGATATTACCGTAGTTGGTATCGGTGAGTGGCTGAGTATAGTGGTGATGTACTTTGTGCATGTTGGGAGTCACAAAAAGGTAACTCAGTGCCCGATCTAGTTTGTTGGGCACGTAGATGTTGGCATGTGTGATGTGTGCAAAAAGTACTGATAATGATTGGTAGAGCATGACGATTCCAATAGGGGCTCCTACAAACATCACAGCCATAATGGTGAATACAATTCGGAAAACCGTTTCTCCAGGGTGGTGGCGAAGGCCGGAGGTTACATCCACTGTGGTGTCACTGTGATGAACCAGGTGAAATTTCCACATCCACTTTACCTTGTGCTCTGTCCAGTGGATGAAATAGGCGCCAATAAAATCCAGCAGAAAAACTCCTACAACCACCTGAGCCCAAAGGGGCATTTCGATGAGGTACAGCAATCCGAAATGATTTTCAGCAACAAAATTGGAAGCCATGAGCAATACTGCAGCAAACCCGAAACCAATGATGGCTGTTGTGGCTGTAAAAAACAGGTTGAGCCCGGCATGGCGTACTTTCTTATATTGAAACCGAAACATGGGCAGCAACCCTTCAGCGATCCAGAAGATAACCATGCCACCGATTAGGATGAGAGAGCGAAACCAGGTGGGTACGTGTTCGAAGAAAGCAATAAGGTTTTCCATGAAGTAATCACTATTTGGGTTATCCAATAAAAATAACCGGTTTTTGGGAAAATCAGGAGGTGAATATGAACTTCTGAAAAGCATGCATTATCAAAATGAATTAATTGTTGACGGGAGTGGATGTTTTCATTATTTTTGCAGCCCAAATGATATATGGTCCCGTAGTTCAATGGATAGAATAGAAGTTTCCTAAACTTTAGATACAGGTTCGATTCCTGTCGGGACTACTTAAATTTGATAAAAACCCTCTTAATTTTAAATTAAGAGGGTTTTTGTTGCTTGGAATCTTTTTCTGATTTGCTTTTGCTACAGTACCAATACAGGAACTCTATTTCTCCGGAAGGTGCTCCTTAATGACCGACCAGAAATCATCATTGGCGAGATGTGCTGCTCCTATGATTGTTGCCTGTTCCAGTATTTCGCTTCTTTGGATTTGGATTGAATTACCTAATGAGCCAAGTGTCCTCAGAAAGGACGGGAGAAAATAATCGGCAGATAATGATATTTTGCCCCCCAGTATGATTGAGCCAATATTAAGTTCGGAGAGATAAGGACTCAGGAAATCTGCCAGATGGGAACCGAATTCGTCAAAAACAACCTGTGCATCATGATTGGTGGCATATTTACGGGCGATTTCATGAACTCCACCCACTTTTTCGGAACTGAGTTCCCGATATCTGTTGACCATCCACCGCGTGGAAAAATAGTCATCTGCTATACCTTCTTTGTAAGGTAAATGCCAGAAACAACCAGCTTCAGGAACGTTTTTGCCTGTAAATACCGGATGTGCATTTTGCGTCAGGGCTGTACCAAAACCTGTACCTAACACAATAGCAAGTGACAGGCCCTGGTCAGTGTAGCTATCTGTTATAGCCGTACCAATGGCAAAAGCTGTGGCATCATTGATGAACCGGATATCTACATCTGGTACTGTCAACAAAGGTTGTAGATATTGCTTCACTGCCATGCCATATAAGTTATTGAACTTGGCCGTTTCTTTGAATAGTGCAATCCCTTTTTTGTAATTGAATGCCCCAGGCATGGCTATTCCAATACCTGTTGCGGAAAACCCCTGGATTCTTAACCGATCGTGACAGTTATTGATAGCTGTTGCCCAATCATTAAAAATCGATCGTGCTGATGCGTTACTGTTAACAGGGCTGTCCAACTGGGTTCCGGTTATAAGCTGGTGCTTATTTACCCCGGCAACAGAGATATGACTTCCTCCAATGTCTACTCCGATATTCACCTGATTCATTTTAGATGATTTTCTCACTTCATTTTTTTAAAGGTCAAATGTATAATGTCTGATAGTGAGGCGGGTTGGATTTTCATTCACATGAGTAGAATATTGAATCAGGGACTATTGCTGGCTGGACTATTTCAAAAGTGGCTTGAGGAAGCCCAAATGACCACAATTTCAAATTCATTGACCGGTAAATCAACCCGATCAAGAGCAACAGCCGATACTTTTGGACATTTACAACTCTGATTTGAGAGACTTAATCATATCATATCTATTACTTCAATGAAATTATCAAAAAACAGCGCGAATCCTATTTTATCGCCCAATCCATCCAATGACTGGGAAAGTCTTGTTGTCTGTAACCCTGGAGTTTACATGGACGGAGACACTTTTTATATGCTTTATCGTGCGGCAGGCAATGACGAAGAACATGTGATCAGGTTTGGTCTGGCAACCAGCAAAGATGGTATTCATTTTCACCGTACTAGTGACGAACCAGTGTTGGGGCCATCTACCGAAGGTCCGGATATGGGATGTGTAGAAGATGCCCGAATCATCAAGTTTGATGAATATTATTATGTGACTTATGCCTTTCGACCTTTCGCACCGGGACAGTACTGGAAGTTCAGACATGATGAGGTGTTGACCCAGGATCATGGTGAGCATGCCCCTCATTTTATCAAACGAAACATGGCTAATTCGGCTCTGGCAATGACCAAAGATTTTAAGGACTGGATCAAACTGGGCAGGATTACTGACTCTAACCTTGATGACCGGGATGTGATTCTATTTCCTGAGAAGATCAATGGAAAATATGCGATGCTTCATCGTCCAAAAGAGTGGATTGGTGAAGCCTGGGGTGGTCATGAGTATCCGGCGATATGGATCCGGTTTAGTGTTGATCTTCTGGTGTGGAATGAGCCCAGCAAAGTACTGCTGACGGGCAGACCGGGCACCTGGGAAGAAAAAGTTGGGGGAAGCACTCCACCACTCAGGACGGATCAGGGCTGGCTTGTGCTGTATCATGGTGTGGAGTCCGGAGGTACGGGCTATTACCGTGTAGGAGCACTTATGCTGGATCTTGAAGACCCCACTAAAATTATTGGCAAGACGGAAAACTGGATTATGGAGCCGGAGCATGATTATGAGATTGAAGGATACTATAAAGGGTGCGTATTTCCGACAGGTAATGTGATCAAGGGCGGAACACTGTATGTCTATTATGGAGGAGCAGATAAATATATTGGTCTGGCTACCTGTTCAGTGGATGAGCTTGTAGCCTTTACCCTCAGTCAGCCTTTATCTTAAAATCAAAAAGCTATGAATTTATTGAGCTCAGGGCCCCAGTGGGCCAGTGGATTGGCCTGGATTGATATCATCATCATCTTTGTCTATTTTTTGTTTATCGTTTTTTTAGGCGTCAGGTATAGTAAGAGCGAAGATACTAATAGCTATTTTCTGGCAGGTAGGGGTATGTCCTGGTCGGTAATAGGCTTCTCACTGTTTGCAGCCAGTATTTCCAGTTCTACTTTGATCGGTCAGGCAGGAGATGCCTACAGTACCGGTATCGCTGTTTTTAATTACAATTTGATTTCGGTAGTTGTAATGGTCTTTTTTGCATGGTTTATTTTGCCATTCTATATTGATTCCAAGGTTTTTACCATTCCGGAATTTCTGGAAAGAAGGTTTAGTGTGCACTCCAGGTATTATTTCTCCGCAATCACCATCATTGTCAACATCTTTTTGGATGCTGCGGGTTCTTTGTATGCTGCGGCTATTGTCATGAAGCTGGTTTTTCCTGAGGCTTCATTGATGACACTGGCTGCAATTTTTGCAGTAATAGTAGCAGCATATACCATTCCAGGAGGGCTCTCTGCAGCCATTAGAGTGGATTTGATGCAAGGTATTTTTTTACTTGTAGGATCAATTGTTCTGACTGTTTTTGCCACCATTAATGGTGGCGCAGAATACATCAAACAGCTGATGACGGATGGCGATGCACTGATGAGTCTGGTACGTCCGAATGATGATGCTTCGGTGCCCTGGCTGGGAATGATCGTCGGCATACCAGTACTGGGCCTTTTCTTTTGGGGTAATAATCAGCAACTCGTACAACGCGTACTTACTGCAAAATCCGTGGATGAAGGCCGAAAAGGGGTATTGCTGGTTGGTTTTCTTACCTTATTGACCCTCTTTGTGATCATCATTCCAGGGGTCATGTCCATTAAAATGTTTCCCAATCTTGACAAGCCAGATATGGTTTATCCTAACCTGATTTTAGAGTTATTACCCAATGCATTAATTGGCTTCATGATGGCGGCTATGGTGGCGGCCCTGACGTCATCACTTTCAGGCTTGCTCAATTCTGTAGCCACTTTATTTACGATGGACTTTTATGCCAAAATGGCACCTTCCAGTACCAGTGCAAACCGGGTAAAAGTAGGCAGGATTGTGTCTGTAACCGTTTTGATCATCGCGGTGTTTTGGGCTCCGCAAATCGGCAAGCGTTTTGGAACTTTGCTCAAGTACTATCAGGAAATGTTGTCTATGATGGCTCCTCCTATAGTTGCTGCTTTTCTATTGGGTATTTTTTGGAAAAGATCTAACTGGCAAGGGGCATTTTATGGCTTAATTGGTGGTATTATACTTGGTCTGGTCAATTTACTTTTGAAGGTTACAACTGGGAGCTCACTTTTTGGGGACATGCATTTTCTGCTGACAGTTCCCTTTTATTTGCTTTGGAGTATGTTGGTCATGGTGGTCATCAGCTTGCTTACTCCACCACCACCGGCGGAAAAAACAGAAGGCTATACGTTTTCAATGGATTTATTCAAGCAGGAGACTCGTGAACTTAAGAGCAAGCGATTGCTTGATAACTACAGGTTCTTGTCCTATATGCTTCTTATTTTTTGTGGTATTATTTTGTGGATTTACTGGTAATTATGAGACACTTTAAATTTATGGGTTTACTGGTCATTTTAGTGGCGGCATGTGCGCAGCCCAAGGCAACTGAACCTAAAAAACCAAATATATTGTTTGTGCTGGTTGATGATCAACCTTTTGATGCTCTTGGTGTCAATGGTCGATATCCTTTTTTACAAACTCCGAATATGGACCGTCTGGCTGCCGAAGGTGCTCTTTTTGAAAACTTCTTTTGTACCCAATCTATTTGTTCACCTTCGAGGGCCTCATTTCTCACCGGGACTTACCCACATATTCATGGTGTCAATCAGAACAACAGGCATGTAGACCCCAATTGGAGTGCTGTCCCTCCGATCAGTGTTCATCTGCAGGAGGCCGGTTATCAAACGGCACATATAGGCAAGATTCACATGGCCCATTTAAAGGGCAAAAAACACATACGTCCCGGGTTTGATTACTGGTACAGTTTTATCGGGCAGGGCGAGTATTTTGATCCTATGGTCAATGATAATGGCCGGGAATATCAGGAAACCGGATACATGACGGATATTCTCACTGAAAAGGCCGTCAACTGGCTGGAGAAAGAACGGGATGCGAGCAGGCCCTTTTACCTGAATCTGTGGCATAAAGGAGTGCATGAAGATCACTCACCAGCGCCAAGGCACCAGGATCTTTATAAGGAGTATCAGTTGCCAACTCCTCCTTATGATACCCATTTGGAAACCTTTAAAGGCAAACCAGAGTGGCAAAGGATCAAAGCCTATGACAGTGTATGGAGGAGTTATCAACCTATTCCCGAGCTGCCGGTAAAAGAGTGGCCGATCAAAGGTGGGAAATTCATGAAATTACTGAAATGCCTCAAGGCTGTGGATGAGTCCCTGGGTACTGTTCTGGCCAAGCTTGATGAACTGGGAGAGCTGGACAACACGATCATTGTATTTAGCAGTGACAATGGTTATTTCATGGGAGAGCATACTTATTGGGACAAGCGCATTGCCTATGAAAATTCCATGCGCATTCCTATGCTGATCAGATACCCCGAGTCAGTGGCTCCGAAAACCAAAATAGACCAAATATGCCTAAATATTGACGTGGCACCTACTTTGTTGGATTATGCCGGGGTTCCTGTTCCTGATTATATGCAGGGGCAGTCCATGAAGCCTCTGCTTGAAGGCCAGGATATTGCCTGGAGAAGCTCCTTTTTGTTTGAATATTACGTGGATGATGCATACCCCTATGCTGGTCCAGACATGCTGGCTATACGAACAGACAATTACAAACTGGTAGATAATGACCTGGAACAAGACATAGATGAGCTTTATGATCTGAATGCAGATCCGGGTGAAATGAATAATCTGATCAATAATGAAGATTATGATTCACTGGAAGCTTTGTTGCGTGAGGAACTGGAGGGATTAAAGCAAAAATATTCGTATAATAGTGACAGGGATTGGTGGCTCAGGCAAGTTATAGAAGAAAAAGAAACAAACTGATACGAGGTGATGAAAGGACTGATTAGCAGGAGTTGGTTGCTGGTATTTTGTCTGATGCTGATGACATCTCTCACCCAGGGTCAGTCTTACACCGTGAGAAGCATCAAGGTTTCAGATGGTTTATCAAACGGCCGAATATATCACATAGCCAGTGATTCTCTGGGCTACCTCTGGTTTGCAACAGCTAACGGACTTACACGTTATTCAGGATCTCATCTGAAAAAATACCAGCCAGGTCTGAACGATACTTCTTTCGACCCGGGAGTATTGAAGCTGCTGGTGCATAGCGGCCGGTTGTTTGCTCTTTTTCAGGGCGGTGCGATTTACGAATACAGCTATCTGCATGATGAATGGCAGTTTCTGGCAGCTGCACATGGGGAGCGATTTATCTCGATAGCCAGCTATTCAGATGATGAACTGGTGGTAGGGACTACCAGTGGCATCCTGATTTTTGACATCCATCAACAAACTTTTTCTCCTAAACTATTACCAGAACTCAGGTATATCCGTCAAATCAAAAAGGACTTTGACAAATTGTATTTATCCACGTCAAAAGGACTTCACATCTTCCAGGCCAAGTCGGACGGCTCGCTCACATTTCATCAGAAAATATTGCCGGAAAGAGATATTCTTGACTTTGAGATAGACAAAAATAAAGTGATCTGGATTGGTACAGATTTTAATGGTCTGTTCAGGTATAGCAATGCGAAAACAGAACCAGTATTGTTTTTACACGACAAGGATAAAATTTCGATCCGGGATATTACTATTAAAAATGATGGATCAGTATTGCTTGCAGTAGACAGGGAAGGTTTTTACATGTTGGATCCATTTGGGCAGCTGCTCAAAAAACTTTCTTATGATCCTGAGCATGAAACTTCATTATCCCAGAATTCAATCAATACTATTTATTGTGATGAAGATGGTGTGATCTGGTTAGGAATCGGGGAGATCGGACTTAACCTTTTGTATGAGCCTAAGGCATGGTTTGAAATACTTGATCACCAAAAGGTTGGAGGTAAAACGATTCATAATAAGATTGTAAGATCCATATATCAGGACAGTCAGGGAGCTATATGGATTGGAACTGAGGGAGGGCTGAGCAAGCAAAATCCTGATGGAGGATGGGTCCATTTTGATGAGTCCGCTACTGGTAATTTGTCTGCACCTGTGCTTGCTCTGTGTGGTTATCGAGGTGATTTGCTCGCCGGCACTTATGGAGAGGGAATGCTACGTCTGGATACAGAGACCGGAGCAGTGTCAACCTTTAGTAAGGACCTGTTGATCAGGAGAGTTTATGCGATGTACTGGGATGAACTTTATTTGTGGGTAGGCGGGATCGATGGTCCTGTGAGTCAGATACTTGGAGATTCTGTTGTGAATACTTATTCCTGTGGACAGGTAAAGGCTTTTGCAGAAAAGGGAGACCGACTGCTCGTAGGCTGTGTAGAGGGAATTTATGAAATAGATCCGGATGGTCAGAAAGTTGAAAAATATGAGCAAAGTGCACAACCTATTAACAATGTGTACACGATGCATTATCACAAACAAACCGACTACTTATGGATAGGTAATGATAAAGGTTTGGTGAAGTTGAAATACCAAACCGGAGAAGTCATCAACCTGGATGATTTCAGTAAAGTCAGCGGAGCTGTGTATTCGATTATACCTGAGAGTCCTGAGCTCTATTGGATAGCTACCGAAAAAGGTCTTTTTAGGTATAACGTCAATAATGATGATTTCAGGCGTTTTAAAGATGAAGATGGACAGACCATCAAAGAGTTTGGATTTGGTGCTCGCTCCAGGCTCATCGATCAGCGTTTGGCGTTTGGAGGGCCTGGTGGTGTGGTAATTGTAAACCCCAAGGCAATCAAGTCAGACCAGCGAGCTCCTAAAATTTATTTTTCTAGTCTATTGATTAATGGTTCTGTTCCTGAAGGTGGTGATCATGAAAATATCAATTTTACCAAAGATCTCGATCTTGTCTATGACCAAAACAACATTCAGCTTGAAATTGATTACGTAAAATTTCATGGCAGTCATGATTATCAGTTAGAGTGGCAACTGAAAGGTTGGGATGATCAGGTTCAACGCGCCTCCAACAAAACCACCATTATTTACAGAAACCTGCCTCCGGGAAATTACCAGCTGGGGGCAGAGGTATACAATGCTGATGGTATCAGGTCTGCCAATGCTGTCAATCTCCGGATACGCATTAGAAATCCATTTTGGCTACAATGGTGGGCGCTGGTAATTTATGCGCTGATTGCGGGTATGATCATCTATATATTCATTACGGTGAACCATGCCTTGCAAGAGCGTAAGATCAGTGAAGAAAAGATGAAGTTTTTTATTGATGTGGCACATGACATCAGAACCCCTGTATCGCTGATTCGACTGGCTTCAGATCAATTGTTAAACGGCAGTAATGTGGAGGATTCGGTACAAATTATTAATCGATATACCCGCAACCTGAATGAGTATGTGACAGAACTACTTGATTTTCAGAAATCTGAAAAGAAGATGTTAAAAATCATGGTTTCTGAGTTTGATCTGGTAACTCTCGTAGAGCAAATAACGGAAGATTTCAGACCTATGGCTGATCAGACCCAGATTCGTATTACCACTGAGTTGCCGCCAAAATTGTCCGTCTGGGGTGATCGGATTCAACTGGGACGGGTCTATACCAATTTGCTTTCCAATGCAATCAAATACAACCATGATAAAGGAGAGGTAATGATTTCCATTGAGGAGAGCGGGGATCACATTTTTGTAAATGTAAAAGATAATGGTTTAGGTATTCCGAAAAATCAAATTGATAAGATATTTACCCGTTTTCATCGTGCGGATAATGTGCAGGAGCTGAGCATTCGTGGAACAGGAATCGGCCTGATGTTGTCCAAGCGCATTGTGGAATTGCATCGTGGTAGCATTACAGTGGAGTCTGAGGAACATGTAGGCTCTCTTTTTGTGATACGGTTGCTCAAAGGGAAAAACCATTTCAATCCTTCTGATATTATCGTTTCCGAACCCAGAAAGAGTATTGACCAAATAAAAGATGTAGCCATTCGTGGAAAACGCAAGGTATTGGTTATAGAGGATAATGCGGATATCAGAGACATTCTTCAGAAGACGCTCTCTGATGATTATACTGTGCTCACCGCAGGTGATGGGAAAGAAGGGCTTTTTCTGGTTTTTGAGTCATTTCCCGATCTGATTATTACAGATGTGATGTTGCCAAAAGTGAATGGCAAGGAGATTTGTCACATTGTAAAAAATGACAAAAAGACTCACCGTATTCCTGTGATATTGCTATCGGCGCTATCCGGAGTGAGTGATAAGGCGGCTGGTCTGGAAGTGGGAGCAGATTATTATATGGAAAAGCCCTTTGATGTGGAGGTCTTGAAACTGGCAATCAAGAATTTGCTGAAAAGAAGTCAGCTGGACAAAGAGATTCGTGACAGGAATGAGCCTCAAAAGCAGCTTAATCCTGAGGAGAGTTTTTTATCCAATGTGATTGCAATCATCCATGCTAATATCACCAATCATCAGTTTTCCATTGATCAGCTGGCAGATGAGGTTGGTCTCAGCCGATCCAATCTGTTCAGAAGAATGAAAACTATTGCCAGCATGTCTCCCTCAGACGTGATCTTAGAAATCAAACTCAATAAAGCGAAGGAGTTGCTCAAATCAGAGGCTCATGCAAGAATTGATGACATTGCCTATCAGTGTGGCTTTAATGATCCAAAATATTTCAGCACCATTTTCAAGAAGCACACTAATATGACTCCAAGTCAGTACCATGCGTCATTTCATGAAGCTCAGTGATGTTTTTTGACTGAAATACCCACACTTTCGATCAGGATTTAAACCTGAAAAAGCCTTGACTCAGAGATATTTGAAGGTATGAAAAAGGCAATAATTTTGGTAGGTTTGATCACCGCAGGAACCTTAATGGTTTCTATAGCTTTTGCATTTATCAAACCCTTCTATGACTATAATCCAGATACGGACCAGGAAATATTAGATTTCAATTACGTAATAGGTACCCAGACTGTGGGTCCCAAATACCAGTTTACTGATGAAACTACGCTGGTGGAAACCGCCAGAGAGATCAGGGCTATGGGATCTAATCTGCTGAAGTTTTCTATGCATCCGAGATACTGTACAGAAAATTACGGGCTTCCCAAAAATGAAGAAATCAAATCTTTAAAAGACCTTGCCATTTACGAGCCGTCTATGAAACGGGTCCTCAACATGGACTTTAAATATTATCATATATGGGTTTATGGGTTCTCACAATACACCCCTGAGCCAGAGGGTGAAAAAATTGATACTTCTCAAACTAAGTTTATTGGAGGCTACAGCAGACATTATGAAGAGGCTTTGTATAAGGAACTGTATGACTTCACAGCTTATATGTTGAGGGAGTATTCCGGTACAGGAAAGGTATTTTATCTTGGTCATTGGGAAGGAGACTGGCATCTTCGGTGGCACTATGACAGAAACCGCCCCGTGGACCCGGCTACCTTACAGGGTATGATTGCCTGGGAAAAAGTCAGGCAAAAGGCAATAGATGACGCTAAAAAGGACACTCCTCATGAAGGAGTAGCAATCTACAACTATATAGAAGTCAATCTGGTGCGAAAGGCTATAGAGGAGGGAGTGACAACTGTGGCTAACTCGGTGATTCCGGAGGTAAACCCTGATTATGTTTCTTACTCCTCATATGATGCTACCAATCCATACAAAACAAAGGAGGAACTGAACACCGGACTCAAAGAATCACTGACATATATTGAGTCATTTCTGAGCCCGAAAGAAGGCTTGCCTGAAGGCAGGAGAGTCTGGATTGGTGAATATGGCAATCCTGCCAACCGCTTTAATGAGGATGATCAGGATGAACGCTCCCGTTGGACGATTAATGCCGGTTTGGAGTGGGGAGCGCCTTTTATCTTGTACTGGGAGCTTTACAACAATGAGATCAATCCTGATACTCAAGAGCAGGTGGGCTACTGGCTCATCGATGATCTGGGTCAGAAACAAAAAATTTGGTATACACATCATCAATTTTATCAGGAAGCAAGAGCGTATCTAAAAAACTATTATTCAACAAATCATCAAATGCCTTCTCAGGAGAATTTCTTCCGGGAGGCCACTCGTTTCAAATCTTTACAAGACCAGCAAACAGAATGAGAACCTTAATTCAACCCTAAGACGAAGAAGTTTTACTGGTTGTTTTTTCGTACCATTGATGGTGTATGGACAAGAGCTACTTGTCCGGGGAGTGGTTCGAATGGCTAAGTCCAAAGAAACTCTTCCAGGAGTTAGAGAGAGCTGCCGAACGGTATATATCTCCTACCAATGAAATTGTGAACTAAAAAATTGATTTACCATGATCTGCAGGCTTTGGATAACATGGATAAGTGTACTGACACTGGTTTTTCTTTATGAGCCAGCAGTTGCCAGCCAACCAAACATTATTTTTATCCTGGCAGATGATCTGGGTTACGGGGAATTGGGGTGTTATGGTGGCAAAGACATTGAGACACCGAATCTTGATCAACTGGCCTCACAGGGGGTACGATTTACCCGGGCATATGCCAACAGCACAGTGTGTTCTCCGAGCAGGGCTTCCATCCTGTTTGGGACTTATCCTGATCGGCTGGGGGTTCCCGGGGTGATTAGAGATGTGGCTATAAATACCTGGGGTAATCTGACTGAAGGAATACAGTCCATGCCAGACCAACTCAATCAAAAAGGATATGATACAGGATTAATTGGAAAATGGCACCTTGGATACGAGTCGCCTGATCTGCCCAATGACCGGGGTTTTGATTATTTCAAAGGATTTCTTGGAGACATGATGGATGATTATTTTACCCATCTCAGGCATGGGGTCAACTGGATGAGAGAAAATGATCAGGTCATTTCCACAGAGGGCCATGCCACAGATCTTTTCACCGATTGGGCTGTAGATTATGTAAGGGATCGTAGGGAGACATCTAAACCTTTTTTTCTTTTTCTGGCTTATAATGCGCCTCATGATCCTGTACAACCACCTATTGAATACCTGGATCAGGTGAAACTTAAATATCCGGATCTGTCCGAGAAACGTCAGAAGATTGTTGCTTTGATAGAGCATCTGGATGATAACATTGGCCGGTTACTGACATTTTTGGAAGAAGAAAGCTTATCAGAAGAAACCCTGATTATTTTCACTTCTGACAATGGCGGTGCTCTGAGACATGGAGCTCGTAATGATCCATGGAATGGAGGTAAAGGTGATATGCTGGAGGGAGGCCTGCGAGTTCCATGTATTGTTTCCTGGAAAAATCACCTATCACCACAGCTTAGAGAGGAACCCATCTTATTAATGAATTTTTATCACGCACTATCTTCCATTCATGAGGAGAAGTTTATGGAGTACTTAACACCTCCCCGGCAGGAAAATATGGTGTGGGTCAGGCGGGAAGGTCACCGTTTTGGAGGGAGGGCTTATTATGCCATCTCAGATGGACGTTATAAACTTTTACAGAATGACCCATTCGAACCTTACCAACTTTTTGACCTGGATCAAGATAGCCTGGAGACGCATCCAATTGATCAACCGGACATCAGGCAGGAACTTATGAAACGATTGACCAGGCACATTCAGCTCAGTGGAAGTGTGCCATGGCATTAAACCAATCTCTCCGAAACCATTCAAACTGGAAGATCAGGTGAGTAAGTCTAGCTCCGAGGAGCAACAGAGCAAACTGACCAAAGAGTTGATGCTGGCAAGCCTCAAATTAAACCTTTCTTTAGCGCTGCATTGGGAATGTATAACTAATGAGTACAAAAAAGATCTCTAAGGGATGTCACTGATAAGTGAGGAAGGAGTGTTTAAGCCTGTATATTATCTTCATCAGCATTACTACTATAAGATGAGTCAATATTTGAAGCATTACCGCAAGGAGTTCCATCGGTATCCCACTAAAGAAGAATTCGTCTGGTAGCCGTTAAGACACTCAAGTCACTTTCTGCTTACTAGTCAAAGTCTTTTTTAATAAGGCTACATGTTCGGAATGCCGTTTCGGAATGACTCTTCCTTTACAGACTTACAATTGAAACCATATGACCAGATTTTAAACCCAGTTGGCTTATGCATAAGGTAAGTTTGGAGTATTAAACATATCCTATTATGCGGTTATTCTTATATTCAATTTTAGCAATTATCCTTAATCAATCTGTCGTTGCTCAAATCAGATCCACAGCCAGTGGAAGCTGGTCTTCTACTTCTACCTGGGAAGGAGGAGTGATTCCCTCTGCTACCGACAATGTGATCATTAGCAATGGTCATACTGTTCAGCTGGATGTAGCCATCAGTGGAACCGAGACCATTGTATGTGCGGGGCTTGAAGTGGAAATCAACGGAGTGCTACAGTTGGGTTACAATGGATCAGATCTGAAGAAGCGATACACGATTACCGGTGATTTGAAATGTGATGGAACTATTTCCTCAGGGAGGAATGTACCTGCTGATGGCAGTTCAGGAGAGGGGCTGATCTATGACCAAAACAGCACGCTGGTGATGAAACTTCAGCAGGATTCTACTTCTCTTACCGGCAAGGGCTATCTTCATCCGAAGAATCTCAACATTAAGAATGAATCAGTTTCCCGTGAGCTGGCCATCGATCTTTATAATATCGTTTTGGATGGTGATTTTCTCGTTTTTGGCTATGCTCCGGTGCATGTAGTGTTGAAGAAATACACTTATCTTAATATTAAAGGTACTTTTGGAGCTACTGGTGGACGATATGCCAGTGCCCCTGCCAATACCCAGTCTACAATTGACATTGCGGGAATTGTGTATGCGGGTGATGTGGGGCTTTTTACTAAAAATACTACTGATGGCACTAGCATCAATCTGGAAAATGAAGGGGTACTGACTGCACTGAGCATCAACAGCGGAAACACTGTGACCTCAGCTGCAGGGGGCTTTCTGTTGTCACTGGCTGATCAATCTATTTTCAGATGTGGACAAAACGTCACCAGTCCGGAGAGCATGGCTAATGCTGATCCAAATCTTACGGTTACTAACCAGGGACAAATCAAACTGCATTATTCTCAAACACTGACTTCTGCAAGCGATATTTCAAATAAGATCAATGCGGTAGATACCAGTGATGTTTCAGTGAAAAAACCCATTCGCGATAAAATTGGTGCTACACACATTGGTGGCTGGTACAATTTTACGGATCAACCCTTTCTTCTTGAAGGAAAAGACCGCTTCAAAGAATGGGGCAGCCGCAATATTAAAACGACCATTTCTGCCGATAATGGCAAGATGTACAATGCTTATCCTTTCAATTATAACTGGCCATCCTTTACTGCTCCGGTGGATGTGGTGAAACATCCGCTCATGGATTCACTATTTTCAGATCCATACTTCACGACTCATGCATTCTGGGCAGCAGGTAAAGGTGTCAATGGATTTTACAAGGATGGGGCAGATAGAAACCATGATCGATTTTTGGCTGTAGAAGATCAAATTTATGATGCTGCATACGAGATTCTGTCAAAATACGGAGCGATGGGCAAGACCTTTATTTTTCAAAACTGGGAAGGAGACTGGATGCTTCGTGGCAATAACAAGCAATGGGAAGATGATACTACAACTATCCCTGATGATGTATTTTGGGAGATTGAGGGAATGTCAAGAATGTGGCGTGCTACCATGCGTGGTATCGAAAGGGCTGTGGCAGAGTTTCCCAACGCTACTTCCAAAATCCAGTATGCCGTAGAGTTTAATAAACTATATGATAAAGAGGCTGGCACGCGCAAGACCCTGATAGATCTGAATATTCCCTGCGTGGTAGCAGATGTGCTGCCCAGGGTGAGGATGCATTTATCTTCCTGGTCCGCCTATGATGGTAATTTTGTGGAGACTGCCAGGCCTTTTCCTACTGCATTATGGAACGGAATGGAGATTGCAGCCTATTTTACTAACAGTACTAAAAATATTCAGGGTATTCCCGTGCAGTTGGGTGAGTATGCAAATAATGAAAATACGCCCTTTCAAAGTATTAGTGATGCAAAGATCATTGAGCGTTATGATCAGATCGTTCGAATGATTTCGGTGCTGGGTGTACAGAATGTTTATATGTGGAACCTGTATTGCTCAGGGGCACAGTCTGTTGATCTTCAAAAAGGTGTTCAATACAGCCAGGATTATTTATATCAGGTACTGGATGGTAAATGGGTTATAGAGCCAGACAACACCTTGGGGCTGGCAGCAAATTTCTTGAGAGATCAATATTTTGTGGGGAAAAACCAAAACCCCATTATTATTCAGCATATAGATGAACTGAACTTGACTTCTGGTTTTACCGGGGAGGTTCTTGATCTGAGTCAGGTCTTCAGGGATCCTGGTGGAAATCCACTGACTTATACAGCCACTTCTTCAGATGAGAGTGTTGTAACTGTAGCCGTGACAGGCAGTGACCTGGTCTTTAGTGAAAAAGGATTGGGATCCGCAGTAATTACAGTCACAGCTTCGAATGACAGTGATGGTAGCGCAACCATATCTTTCTCGGTGAATATCATCACAGGAAGTGTTTTCTCCGGAGCAGTTCAATATAACTCCATATCAGACGCATTGCAGGCGGTTGGTGATGGAGATACCATTGAAATCAGAGGAATTCACACCGAATCGATCAATATCAGTAAATCGGTGACCATTCTGGGACAAGATCCCATGGCAGACAAAATACAGGCTGCCAGTTCGCTGGCCAACTCCACTTCGGGGATTATTTATATCTCCCGTCCTGCCGGAAGCACTGCAGATCTGAATGTGACCATCGCTAATATCGGGTTGAGATTTGGTAATTCTACAGAAAATGGTGGAGCCATTTTTGCGGATAAGATGCAGGGATTGCTTACTCTAAAAAATCTGATTGTGGAGCACAATTCCTCAGGTAAAAATGGTGGAGCTATAAGTGTAGCAGGATCAAATGCCGAGATCGTAGATTGTATGATTACCAACAACACTTCGGTGATGGATGGAGGGGCCATCATTTTAGCTCCCAACAACAGTTCGGATACAGATTGTGAAATCAAAATCAGTCGTTCGTTGATTGATAGTAACCAGGGCAGAAATGGTGGTGGAGTATATATCAATGGCAACAAAACTTATGGAGACAGTCATTTCATAAAGGTCACTCTCGAAAACACAACCCTGTCGAATAATTCCGCAGTGAGCCCTTCCGACGGTAATGGAGGTGGAGCGATCTGGTCGAAGTGTGTGCTATGGACTGGTGACAATTCTACTCCTAATGTGAGCCTGGAACTGGTGCACGTCACCATGTACAATAACACTCATACCTCTACAGCTAAAAACGGCGTTCAGTTTACCAGTGACCCCTCTAGTGCTTTGACCTCACTGAGCATTTATAATTCTCTGATTGTATCTGCCGAAGATCTTACCCAAAATGCTTTCAACTTTGCCAATGCCAACACTGTGGACATTGTGAATACAATTCTGGGAAGTGTCAATTCACCACCATCTACCATTCTGGATGATGTTACCAAAAATAACCTGAAAGGACAGACTCCTGTTTCGGCAGGACTATCTACGACCTTATCGGGAGATATCGGTCAAATGAAAGTGTTGGACCTTACTTCTGACTCGGAAGCGCTGAATTATTGTACTGCGCCAGTGAGTATCTCACTTCCTGTTGTTGACGCACGTGGTGCTCTCAGAGACGATATGCCGGATGCCGGAGCAGTAGAAGGTGCATATTCTGTTTCTGGCCTGATGACCATCACAGAGGATCTGAAAGTGGGTAATATCAAAGTTTCCGATCAGGGGCAACTGACGATTAAATCAGGAGCTACTTTGACTGTGATGCAATCTATTGTGTCTACCGGAAAGGTGACTGTGGAGTCAGGTGGGGCACTGATAGTGATGGGCTCTGCCGATGGAAATCTTACCATCTCCAGAACTACTACAGGAAATGGAGGATACAGTATTGTTGGCTCTCCTGTGACTGGAGCCAATCTTTCTGATTTGTCTGCTGACTATTTATATGATTACAAAGAATCTACCAAAGAATGGATTACTCCTACAGGAGCAATGCAACCGGGCAAAGGCTATTTTGCAGGATACGATGCTTCTGCTCCGGAGGTGATTTTATCCGGAGGTATTGTTTCCGGAGAGCAGTCAGTAGCTGTATCCAAAGATGGCGATGGCTTCAATCTGGTAGCTAATCCTTATGCCGGAGCTATTTCAATTAAGAGATTTTTAAGGCAAACTTCCAATAGTAATGTCACTACCGGAGCGGTATATCTTTGGGATGATGGCGGGGCCAATAACGGCTCGCAAAGGGGCGGCGATTTTATTGTGGTTAATGAACTCGGTGCTGCAATCAACACCAATTCCCTCAATGACCAGATCAATGGACAAAAAGGACTGACCGGTGTAAAGTCAGGGGTAATAACCTCTGTACAGGGATTTTTCATAGAGGCTACTGCCAAGGGAAATGTCACATTTACTCCGGATATGCAGGACAATACCAATGCCATCAATTCAGATACCAATTTTTATCGTTTAAAAAAAGATACTCCACAGATTTTGAAACTGTCACTGTCAGGCCAGAACTTCAGAAAAGAAGCTCTTGTGGGATTTTCCGATGGAGCTACCAGAGACTGGGATTACGGATATGATGCAAGAGCTATGATTTGTGAAACCTCAAACTCCTTTTATTCTTTGATGAACGATGATCAACTAAGTATTCAGGGACTGCCCAGAGTCACATCTGATTCGAGCGAGTTGGGGCTTGGAATGTATCTGACAGCATCAGGAAGTTACACGCTCTCTGTAACTGAAATCAGTGGATTTCAGAGTGATATGGCGATCTTCCTGCGGGACCGGATGCTCTCCAAACAGTATGAACTCGATTCAACTTTCAGCCTTACTTTTCAATCGGATGGGCAATATGTAAATGACCGGTTTACTGTTGTGTTTAATTCATCACTGATTACTTCCACCCCGAAGGCATCGGTCTTTCGGGTATATGGAAAATCACCTGATCTAACCGTAGAATATGCCTCTGATCAATCCGAAGTGGTTAGTGTATACAGTATAACAGGTCAGTTGCTATACAATAAAACTGTAAAGTTCAACAAAGGGATCACACAAATAGAAGCACCACTTCACAGCAATCAGGTATATATTCTCCAAATCAGGGATCAGGCGATCAGGTTTCTGCTCAATTAGCCATCGAAATCAATATTGGAGAGATCTGACTATTGAAACCCTTCGGTTGTGCATGTGGTCTACCTTGAATCTGGGATAACTCAATAGTATTGAGAGAAAACATGAATGAATTATGGTAATGGAATTGAATTTAAAATCCGGATCAAATCATACGATACTGAAGGTATTGATTACCTTTCTGATGTTGAGTTGTTTGGCCCCGACATTTATACTGGCCCAGCGAAAGCCCAACATTGTCTTCATCATTTCAGACCAGCACAAGTTGGATCAGACTGGAGCATATGGTAGCAAAACGGCCATTACCCCCAATATTGATGAACTTGCCCGGACGGGTGTTACTTTCCATAGTTGTTACACACCATCTCCGGTTTGTGCACCAGCCCGTGCTGCTTTGATCACTGGAATGTATCCTTATGCCAATGGTGCGATCTATCATAAAGCACCTATGCAATTACCTGACGGGAAGGTGAAAAATATCGGATCAGGCTATTTGCGAGAGACGGGCTATTCTGAGGATATTGTCACACTTGCTGAAACTCTGAAATCTGCCGGATATCGTACCGCTGCCCCGGGAAAGATGCATGTACATGGTGAACTGCAGCGCAATGTGGATGAGGATCATCCGGAAGGCAATTCAATGGGTTTTGATGAAAGCAGTGTAAGGTATTACACGTATTTTCCAGGCGGTCACTATGAAGATGAAGTAGGAGAAGATACCTATCACCGATACCGCCAGTTTATGGAGTATAAAGATGTCTATCCCAAAGGCCCTATGCATTTGAATGAGGAATACCTGCCTACTCTAGTGCCAAACGATGAAGATAATTTTGATATGGTAGTGGCCCAAAAGGCGGTGGAGTTTATTGAGAAATCTGCCGATTCTCCTGATCCGTTTTTCATTCATGTGGGATTTGAAAAACCACATGCGCCTTTCACCACTACGCAAAAATATCTGGATCTGCACGACCCTTCAAAATATGAATTGCCTGCAACCTATGACTCATGGTATGAAAAAGGTAAATATCCTTGGGTGCCTAATTGGATACACAATGGCATTCCAAAAAACAATCCGCCCGATGCACGGAATGTAATGGCAGCTTATAATGCCTGCATTACAGAAATGGACGATATGGTTGGTCGTGTAATACAGTCCTTAAAGGACAATGGTCAATATGAAAATACCATCATTATATATACCACTGATCATGGGGAGCATCTCTTTGAACATGGCCTCAGAGGTAAGCACTGCATGTACGAGGAGGCCGTCAATATTCCTTTCATTGTTTCTTATCCAAAACGATTCAAGCCTGGAACTCAGGTTTATTCTCTGATTTCGCTTATTGATGTCTATCCCACATTATGTGAACTTTCAGGTGCGGATACTCCCTCCACGCTACAGGGAAAATCATTGGTGTCCCTTTGTGCAAATGGTGAGGATCATGAAGACAGAGCAGTGTTTTCAGAGTTTAGAGGAGCAGATTATCAATTGCTGCCAAAGTCCAAGAATGTTCCTTCCCGCATGTTGCGACAGGGTAACTATAAATATGTTTATACTCACGGAATCATTCATCAACTGTATGATTTGAAAAACGATCCAAACGAACTGGTCAACCTTGCTTTGGACTCTAATTACACCGAGGTTCTACGTGATTTTTATTTTCGTACAATCGCTGAATGGCGATTTCAGGAGTTCACACCAATCGAGGTACAATTGAGCAATGGTCAGTTAACCTGGGAAAGTCATGACCAGTTTAAGGATTACATAATATACTACGCTCACTCAGGAAAAGTCAATGAAGCCCGGGCGATATCCGGACCTGTTGATTCCCATACCTATGAGGTAACAGAAAGCGGAACTTATTGGGTGCTTGCCAACCCCAAATATATCAAGACTACCCCGAGATTTGGCAATGTTCCGGTAGCGGTAGCGTCTTACACTACTAAATTACCCATCTCAGATCCGGTTAATTATTAACAAGGTAAGATGATTAATTATAAGCAGATACTAATTTTATTGATGAGCCTGTCTTGCACAGCATGTCTTGTTGCTCAGCGTATTACGATTGGAAACCAGTCATATGCCACTGTTCGGGAGACTGTCAAAGCTTGCCAGCCTTTCTGTCACACTGAAAACAATGTGGCCGAACCCAAAGAACCGGATGTTAGTTTTACCAAATCAAATGTCATTCTAAACTCTGGAAATTTATACGATAAAATCATAGGAGCCGATATGACAGGCTGCCAATTGCAGACGGGTGTTGAGAATACTGCTCTTTCGGATCAGCTCACCCTAGTTCCAGGCCAAATGCCCCAACTCAATCTTCAGGCAAATAGTGAAGCCATTGATGCCTTGGATCAGGCAAACCAGCTTGAAAAAGACCTTAATGGTCAGCCACGTCAGGTTCCTGACATAGGCACTTTAGAATTTTAACTTACTGAGATGAAATTGTTTCCATATTTAATTTTGTTGATTATTTGTTTTTCCTGTAAGACATCCGGAGAACAAAGGCCGAATATCATCTTTATCATGAGTGACGATCATGCCGCTCATGCCATTTCCGCTTATGGTGGTATATATAAGGATCTTGCACCTACTCCTAATATTGACAGGATAGCGAATGAAGGTATATTATTCCAAAATGTCTTTTGCACCAATGCCATCTGCGGGCCCAGCAGAGCTTCTATACTGACAGGTAAATACAGTCATTTGAACGGGTATTATAAAAATCACCACGGCGGGAAATTCGATTCAGCACAGTGGACTTTTCCGCAGGCTTTTCAGCAAAATGGTTACCGTACTGCACTTTTTGGAAAGTGGCATCTTGGTACCGAACCTATTGGTTTTGATGAATTTAAGTATCATAATAACAAAGGGCAGCAAGGCACTTACTATGATCCGGTGTACAATGAGAATGGTGTGAACAAAACAGAGAAAGGCTATGCCACTCGTCTCACCACAGACTTTGCGCTGGAATGGATGAAAGGGCAAAAGGAAAAGGATGAGCCTTTTTTAATGATGTTGCATTACAAAGCGCCTCATAGAAAATGGGAGCCTGAGGAGCAATATGAGGATCTGTTTGAAGGCATGGAAATGCCTTATCCGGATACTTTTGATGATGACTATGAGGGGCGTGAACTCACAGCAGGCAATACAGATATGACCATGGATTATTTTGATCCGAGAGATATGAAAATACTGTCCCCGGATTCAATCCAGGATCCTAAAAAACTAAGAAGATGGGCTGAAATGGGTTATAAAAGAGGAACAGGCGAAGGATGGTTGCCCAATGATACAATGACCCGGGATGAGGCCCGCAGGTGGAAGTACCAGCGATATATCAAAGACTATCTGTCTTGTATTCGGTCCGTAGATGATAATATAGGCAGGGTTTTGGATTATCTGGATCAGGCCGGGTTGAGTGAAAATACCATCGTTATTTATACTTCTGATCAGGGTTTTTATCTGGGAGATCATGGGTGGTTTGATAAGCGGTTTATGTATGAACCTTCTTTGAGAATGCCTTTTTTGCTGCGTTATCCAAGTATGATTGATTCAGGGCAGGTCAACGATGATTTGATCATGAACGTTGATTTTGCCCCGACACTCCTGGACTTTGCAGGAATAGCTACTCAGGAGCAGCTACAGGGAAAAAGTTTCAAATCTAACCTGATCAGTGCTGATTCCAGTGAATGGAGGCAGGCAGTGTATTATCATTATTATGAATACCCCTTTTGGCATCATGTTCAGCCACATTATGGAGTTAGGGATAAACGATATAAGCTGATTCATTTCTATTATGACGTGGATGTCTGGGAACTTTATGATTTAAAGAATGATCCTGAGGAACTGAAAAACCTGTATGGAGATCCTCAATATGCTGAGGTAGTTGAACGGCTAAAAAGGCAATTGACAGAGCTTCAAATTGAGTTTCATGATGACATCAGTCTTGATTCGATGCGTACCATTACCCGGATGGATCTCGGGTTGATCGGTGGAGGAGAACACTAATGAAGGTGCATCGCTCCGGATCGGAGTTTTTTTCATTATTCCTTAAATCCGCTTCGGTCAGTTTTTTTGCTTATTCATGAGTTCTGAATTGATCATAATTTTGGCTACAGTCTGACTTGCCTGTCAACATGTGACGGATAGGACTTTTCCAATCATTATTCCTTTGCAAATAGGGTTTTAATGACTAGTAGTCTGTCAGAAAAAAGAGATGTCAGCGGAAGCCACTGTTTATGGAGATCACAATTATTCATGGTTGACCTCTCAAAATCTAATAAACTCCTTTTTTATTCCTTTTAGTCCTGATTTTCAAGGTATTTGGTCAGTTTATCAACCTTAAAAATAGGGTTTTAAGACTTATTTGTTCATCCCAAACAAATGAGATATGAACACAAAAATTTACCATTTACTAACATTTTTCATCATCGTTGCTGCTACTTCAGCAGCCACTGGACAGACCGTGAAAATCGGATCTACGAGTTACACATCTATTGCTGATGCTATCACTAATGCAACTGACGGAGATGTCATAGACATCACAGGAGTGCATACTGAGCTGGTCAATTTTAATGATAAGAGTATAACGCTCAGAGGTACGGATCCCAGCACTGATATCATCGAGGCAGCTGCCAGTGCAGGGACAGCCACTGATGCCGTTGTTACAATATTTGAACCTACTTCGGCAATCAATGTGACTATTGAAAATCTCGGCATTCGGTATGGAAACAAGACAGGTTCAAATGGCGGTGGTATTATGATCGAAAAAAATCCGGGTAAGGTCACGCTCAATAATCTGATCATTGAGCAAAATGCGACCGATAAGAATGGAGGAGGGCTTAGTATAGTTGCCTCAGATGTGGATATCAATGAGTGTACGATCAGTAAAAATTCTTCCTCACTGGATGGCGGAGGATTGATTATAGCAACCAACAATGGTGGTTCTGCCAACCAGGTAGTCAATATCAAAAAATCACTGATTGATAGTAATACGGGAAGAAACGGAGGAGGTATCTGGATCAATGGAAATAAAGGCTATGGAGATAACTGGCTGGTGGATGTAAATATTGAAAATTCTACCATTTCCAATAACAATGCTACGAGTGGCTCAAGTGGACTTGGTGGAGGTGGAATTCTATCTACATGTGCATTGCTAACCACAGATAACACTACCTCTAATGTCACTTTAAAGATGGTCCATTGCACATCGTATAACAATACCCACGCTGCGAAGGTCAAATCAGGATTACAGTTTCAAAATGTTGGCGGAACAACGAATTTCAGTCTTTATAATTCTGTGGTGGTTGCTGCGGATGATTTGACATATAAAGCAATCAATTTTGCTAATTCAAATACCACAGCAGTAATGAACTGTATTCTTGGCGGGCTCAATTCTGCCCCAACTCTGGTAAATGATGCGGCCAGCAACAATACTGTGGGTAAAACAGCCACTTATGCGGGATTCGGAACATCATTTGTGAATGCCGGAGGAAATGTGAAGGTACTGAAGCTCAGCAATAGCTCCCCGGCAATCAACTACTGCTCTGCTTCTACCGGCCAAACGCTCCCCACTACGGATGCGAGAGGTACCAAGAGACAAGATTCAGCACCAGATGCGGGAGCATATGAGGCAGGCTATCAGGTAGCCACTAAAACAGAAACCATCAGTTCGGATATTACAGTAGATACCATGACCATACGAGCTGACACCATCGTCTTAACTATCAACTCCTCGGCAACAGTTGAAGTCACTGGTGAGTTTGTCAATGCCGGGTCTGTGGTCATTGAATCAGGATCTGCTCTGGCGGTTACCGGGACAGTTTCAGGAACTGGTACTGCCACAGTAAAAAGAAATACAACCGGAAACTCAGGTTACAGTATCATCGGTGCGCCGGTTTCAGGAGTTGACCTTTCAACTCTTGGTGCCAATTATTTGTATGACTGGAACGGGGCTAACTGGATGGTGCCATCAGGCACTATGTCATCCGGTAAAGGTTATTTTGTTGGATATGATGTAGCAAGTCCTCAACTTTCACTCACAGGGCCTCTGGTTTCAGGCAATCAATCCGTGGCAGTAACTACGACCGGCGATGGTTTCAATATTGTTGCTAATCCATATGCAGCAGCCATCTCTGTGAAATCATTTTTGACTGCTAACTCCAATATCGATGCTTCTGTATATCTGTGGGATGATGGTGGTGCCAATGCCGGTTCCAGTCGTGGTGGTGACTACATCATCGTCAATAATCTGGGCAGTGTGAGTGGTACCAATAATTTGAATGACAATGTGAATGGTCTCAAAGGATCTGCAGGAGCCAATAATGGCTTTATAGGATCCACTCAGGGATTTTGGGTGCATGCGACCACAAATGGCAATGTTAATTTCACTCCTGCTATGCAGTCCACCACTTCAGGAGCAAATCAGGATGCTAACTTTTATCGCACAGCGACTGACAAGTCGACTATCAAACTTTCTCTAAGCGGAGATTTTTACAATGAAGTATTGATCGGATTCTTGTCAGATGCTACTACCGGTCATGATCAAAAGTACGATGCGCTCAAATTGGCGGGTAATGATCACTTTTCATTTTACAGCCTGATGGGCGATCAAAAATATGGCATTCAGGGATTGCCTGAACTCAATGGTGAACAAGTGATTATTCCCTTGGGCTATCATCTGACAACTGCCGGAACCTACCAGCTTGATATTAAAAATATTGAAGGGATCAGTGATCATTATCAAATCACTGCCAGGTATAACGATCAGGAATATGATCTCTCAGCAGGAGCTGCTATGAATCTTTCAGCCGGTACGGGTACTATAGAACTGATACTTGCTCCTCAGGATATTCTTTCGGTTAAAAAGATACCACAAGATCATACGAGCATCTATCATGCAGATGGAAGCTTGCATGTTCAAACAATTCCAGACCTAAAGTCTGCCGACCTCAGAATCATTGATCTTTCGGGACGAACTGTCTGGTCAAAAAATGAACAGTCCCTTATCAATGGCAAATGGTCTGACGGAGTAGCCTTGCCAGCCAATGGCGTGTATATTCTTAGAATATCCTCAGGTCAAACCATGATCACCAAAAAGTTCATTTACTAAATTTAAACAATCAGAAATCATGAATATCTTAAGCAATAAATCTCTTTATCTTTTGACAATTATCACTTTTAGCAGTTTACCACTCATGGCCCAAGGGGCTCCACCTGCTACTCCAATAGATGGTGGACTGAGTTTGTTACTGGCTGCCGGGGGTGCTTATGCTTCCAAAAAGATTTATGAAAAAATGAAAAATTCCTAGAGATGGAATTCACCTTTAGTTATTGGTAACTCATCATAGTTGGTCTAAATCGAATAAAGAATGAAATTATCTATTCAGAATCTGAGAAGTGTTTTGTCGATTTTCCTGGACTTTGGGCCGGAACCGGTAAGACAGTGCAAATTGGGGCTACAGGCGACAATCCAATCAAAGAGGCAATCACCAATGCATCAGACGGAGATGCATTGAATAATCTGGGGTAATTTCTACTTCATACATATGCAAAACCTCTCTGATTTCAGGGAGGTTTTCATTTTTTAAGGAGGTATTTTTCCCGATCAGGAGTTTGTAGATTTCAGATATTATTTGTCCGAAAAATTCCCATCTTTATACCATGCGTGGCATTTTCAAAGTATTTGCTTACCTGTTTTTGGTGTATCTGGCGCTGAGTGTGGTGATCAACCTGATGAAAGTAAATCGGCACGCTTCCAGTTGTAAGGATACGATGGAAGTCATCAATAATGCCGATGACAGGAACCACCAGCGAGACTGGAGTTTGGTGGATCAATCGGCTTATTTCTGTACCAATTATCAAACTCTTGGAGAGGATTATATCAAGTCTGCTGAAAAACGCGGAACTATGCCATCTCGACTGGGGAAGTTTGATTATCTGTGGTCGCGGGTATATAAGGTGCTGGTGGAAGACAGCCAGGATGAAATTGCTTTTGTGGCTGATTCACTTTCAGAATTAGCTACTCAGGACGGATTGGATCAGATGCAGCTTGCTGAATTGGTGGTGACCTTTATTCAAGACATTCCTTATAGTTGGGTGATTCCGGGTGATTGTGAAAAGTTTGATTCCGGGGGAAAGCCTTGCCTCGGGAATGTGCCTTATGGAATAATCACTCCTTATGAATTTTTGCACACTCAATATGGAGATTGCGATACGCGAGCGGTTCTGATTTATGCTATTCTTGAGAGGCTTGGGTTTGATCCCATGATTGTGGTGAGTGATGAGTATGCTCATGCTATGCTTGCGCTCAATGTACCAGCAAGTGGCGATTATCTGGAACTGAAAGGTAAGAAATACTATTTTTGGGAGACGACAGCTACAGGCTGGCCGGTGGGCATGCTGCCACCTAACACGAATAATAAAGCTTATTGGAAAATTACTTTAGCTCATGAATTATAATGTTGCTTTGCTGGGATTGGTGGAGGTGATTTCTGCCATTACTATCGGGATTTTTATGCTGGCCCTCACTTTCAAAATCATGATCTGGGTAGGGAAGCGGTATTATAATATCTCTACTTTCAATCAGGCTTACAGCATTTTTACAGCTGCCATTATTCTATCAGTTGGAATTATGGTTGGTGGTGCGTTGGAGCCATTGATGTCTTCTTTTCGTTTGCTGAACAAAAGTTCGGAGAGTTTTTGGATAACACTCCGGTATTTCAGCACTGGTGGTTTATATATTGGTATTGCTTATGCTGCTACGGTGGTTATTGGCTTGATCAGCACTTTTTTGTACAGTAAGCTTACACCTATTGACGAGTTTGATGAAATCCGAAAGAACAATGTCGGGGTGGCGTTAATCATTAGTGCAATTCTGATCACACTGACACTAATGACCCGTGATGGTGTTATGACCTTTATTGAAGCGTTGGTTCCATATCCTGAGCTTCCGCCGGTTTAGTGGTAAGAATTTGATTTTCAATCGAGCACTCAGACTCTATATTGCTTGAATTGGATTTGTATACAATTGTTTTATTTTCTCAGAATTAAATTTCTCAGAGGCTGCATGCAAGTCATAATTCCTTTGCATTGTAATCCAAAGATCTGGCGTGGTATCAAATGCTTTTGCAAGTCTTAGCGACATTTCAGGACTAATTCCTGATCTTTCATTGAGTATGGCTGTTACAGTTTGCCTACTTACCCCGAGTGCATTGGCAAGTTCTCCAATGGTTAGCTCCAATGGATCCAAATAATCATCTCTTAAAATTCTTCCTGGATGTACCGGTTTAAACATTTTCATATCTTTCGAAATAATTAGTGGAAAGTGTAAACATATGCTTTACATCTGTCAAAACAGAAGAGTACATAAATAAATTCAGTAGTTAGTGGTAATCAATTAGATCAACATCATAGGCATCACCATCCTTGAATTGGAAAGTAATCCTCCAATTGGCCTTTATAGTGACAGACCACACCCCTTTTTGGTTTCCCTTCAGTTCATGTAATCTATAAGCAGGAGCATTCATGTCACGGATTTCTTTAGCAGCATTTAATCTGGACAAAATATTTTCTATTTTTCTTAATAAATCGCTTCTGATTTTAGAGTTATCTCCATTCTCAAAAAATAATTTTAAAGGTTTATTCTTAAAGCTCTGGATCATTTTGATTTATTGTTGTCACTCTCCAATCATCAGGGTGGTGTTTTTTGTGCTCACTAATAATATCCCTTCCCCACCTTTTCGTAAGGTACATCTCCATCATAATATCCAGCCATATGGACGTATTCCAGTTCCTGACTGGCACCAATTTCTGAGGTGTAGTACCCAACAATAGTCATGCTTTTCAGCAGGTCGAAGAATTTACGTTTTTTGGATTTCTCTTCACTTGCTTCCAGATCTTTCATCACTTGCTCCTGCTCACCCGGAGAAAGTCTGACAAATCCTTTTCCAAGATCTTTGAGCCCTTCCATGAAAATTGCTTTTTCATCACTGTCTTTCACCATCGCCAAAACCCGGTCAATGTATTGGTTCACTTTTGCATCTTTTGCTCCGGGAGTCTCAGTAGTTGGAATGATAATCTCAACCAGAGACTGTACCAATTGATCCTGATCGGCTGTGAAAACCATCGGATGGTAATCTAGTGTAGCAGGAGCTTCGCAGCTGGTGAGTGCACTGATGAAGGTGGAGGAAAATCCAAGTCCTGCCGCACTTAGCGACATGTTGATAATAGCTTTTCTTCTGTCCATGGTCTTAGTTATAAAGTGCCTTTTTTAAGTGATTTTACTGCAAAGTCTGCTGCCCTGGCTGTCAGCGCCATATAGGTAATCGATGGGTTCTGGCAAGGCCCACTGGTCATGCATGCACCATCAGTTACAAACAGGTTGGGAACTTCATGGGATTGATTGTTGCCATTCAGGAATGAAGTTTTAGGATCTCGACCCATTCGTGCGGTACCCATTTCATGGATTCCGAATCCCGGGACTGCACCAGATGGATCATTTTGAGCCGTGATGTTGGTGCATCCAGCTCTTTCCAAAGTTTCTGACATGGAATCCAGACAATCCTGACGCATGGCTTTTTCATTGTCTTTGATTTCGGCGCTGAAAACCATTTTTGGGATTCCATATTCATCGGTTTCGCTCTCATGCAACCTTGTATGATTGTCATAGTAAGGCAATGTTTCTCCAAATCCCCACATGCCTACTTTCCAATCACCTGCCTGCTGAATTTCTTTTTTGAAGTCAGCGCCAAATCCAGGAGTACCAAATGCTCTTTGCCAGCCTTCACGATATGCGGAACCTTCAAACCCGTATCCACGTGCGAAATCCATTTGCGTTTCTTTGCTGATGTTGCGATAGCGTGGAATATAAAAACCGATCGGGCGATTGCCGTAAGTTGTTCGGTCGTTGAAACCCGGCACTGTTGCTTCCACAATCAACCCCATGTGATGATCCATGATGTAATGTCCCAGAACACCACTTGTGTTACCAATTCCATCCGGAAATTCTTCTGATTTGGAGTTCAGGAGGATTTGAGTGGAAGCCATTGCCGATGCATTCACAAAAACAATTTTGGCTTTGTATTCAATGGTTTCTTTGGTCTCCGAATCTATTACTCTTACTCCGGAGGCCTTACGGGTTTCCTTCTCGTAAATGATACTATGAACAATGCTAAATGGTCGGATGGTCAGGTTTCCGGTGGCAGCTGCAGCTGGCAAAGTAGAGGATAAAGAGCTGAAATAAGATCCTGTGCTACACCCGCGCCAGCAAGGCCCACAGTAGTGGCAGGGAGCCCGATCTCCAATGGGTTCTGTCATTACCGCAGCCCGGGCAATGGTCAGGTATCGTTCAGGATACAGTTCCCGAATCCTTTTGCGAAGATGTTTCTCCACTACGTTCAGCTCCATTGGTTTCTGAAACTGGCCATCGGGCAGATGTGCCAATCCCAATTTCTCACCGGAAATCCCGGCAAACTTCTCCACGTAATCATACCATGGAGCAATGTCTTTATATCTGATGGGCCAATCAACACCCACACCCTCTTTGAGGTTGGCCTCAAAATCCAGGTCTGAAAGCCGGAATGTATATCGGCCCCAGGTGATTGATTTACCGCCAACCTGATAGCCACGAGCCCAAACAAATGGCTTGTCTTCCAGATATGGATTTTCCTTGTCTTTGGCAAAAAAGTGTAACGCCGTTTTATCGAGATAACCTATCCGGGCATTTTGAGAGTATTCTTTTTGTTCTTCCCGGGTCATTGCACCCCGCAGCTCAAAATCCCATGGCGCTTTATGCTCTGTGATATAATCTTTTCTGTGCTCTACCGGTCTTCCGCGCTCCAGCACGAGCGTTTTGAGTCCTTTTTCGCAGAGTTCTTTGGCCGCCCAGCCGCCGGAAACACCTGAGCCAATGACAATTGCGTCATAAGCCTCGGCTTTCGTTCCGATTTGAAAACTTGTGTTGATTGACATACTTCTTTATTTCAACCTACATTTTAATCAGAAATGGTCGAAATCAGAAATTTACGAAAGTCAATCTGAGCAAGTAGTGCTTGTCACTCTGAGCTTGCCGAAGAGTGACAACCCGCAACCCGCAACCCGCAACCCGCTCACCCGCAACTCAATAACTCTCCGGCTGCAAATAATTAGGATAAATCTTCAAATGTTCCTTTTTCACAGCTTCCGCAATTAGGTCACGAAGCTCCTGGTAATGATATTTCGTAGTGGCAGACACGAAAATCGAACTTCCCTTACCTTTATTCTCAATATGGATTTCAGAGAGGTCCTCGATCTTATCAGCTTTGTTATAAATATCGATGCGCTTGATTTCTGCTGCGCCAATTTCTTCCAGTGTTCGCTCAACTACTGCTATGTGGTCTTCATATGCGCTATTGGAAGCATCTATCACATGTAATAAAATGTCTGCTTCTTTTACCTCTTCTAAAGTTGATTTAAACGATTCGATCAGGTTATGGGGTAGTTTACGAATGAACCCAACCGTATCTGAAAGCAGGAAAGGAAGGTGATTAATGACCACTTTTCTTACGGTGGAATCCACTGTAGCGAAGAGTTCGTCTTGCGCATAGACATCTTCTTTGCTCAGCAGGCGCATCAGTGAAGATTTGCCAGCATTGGTATATCCGACAAGTGCCACACGTACAATTCCATCCCGTGATTTTCTTCTCGTAGCAGCCTGAGTTTCTATTTTATCAAGCTTTTTACGCAAAATATTGATTTGATTTCGGATGTTTCGTCTATCCGTTTCAATCTCTTTTTCACCGGCACCACCACGAGTTGCTGTACCACCTCTCTGTCGTTCCAGGTGAGTCCACATTCGTGTCAAACGGGGAAGTAAATACTGGTAGCGGGCGAGCTCAACCTGTGTTTTCGCCTGGTTTGTTTTAGCTCTTTTCAGGAATATATCCAGAATGAGTAAGCTGCGATCATAGATTTTCACTTTGAGCTCACGCTCCAGGTTGCGAAGCTGTGAAGGGCTAAGGTCATCATCAAAAATTACATTGCCAATGTTTTTGGCTTTTACGAATTCTTTTATTTCTTCCAGTTTTCCACTACCTACAAAAGTTCTTGGATCGGGATGTTCCAGTTTTTGAGAGTAAATTTTTTCAACCTGGATGTCCAGGGTTTGTACAAGAAACGCCAACTCGTCCAAAAATTCCTCCGTCTTTTCATCAGACTGGAATTTTGGAGCTACAGCTACCAATACGCCGAATTCCTGTTCTTTTTTAGTTTCTATCATAAATCTCTCCTGATATTGTGATACAGTACATAAATTGTCTTCAGGAAGTTCAAAATTAGACAAAATCACGGAGGACTAATTCACACTATGAAAATTGCTATCTGCATCAATACCAGTTGGAACATCTATAATTTTCGTCGGGGATTAATAGATCATTTTTTAGAGCGTGGAGACGAGGTATTGGCCATGGCTCCTTATGATGAATACTCGGAAAAGCTGGTGGAAATTGGTTGCGCCTATGAGCAGGTGGAGATGTCTGCAAGTGGCCTCAATCCGGTTAAGGATTTTCAGGTTTACCTCAATATTAGAGCTGTATTAAAGAAGCATCAACCAGATGTGCTGCTTTCTTACACCATCAAACCCAATATTTATGGATCATTTGCTGCCGGCTTACTGGGTGTTCCTGCGATATGCAATGTGAGTGGGTTGGGTACTGTTTTCCTTTGGAAAGGCTCTGTAAGAACCATTGCAACAAGTCTGTATTCTTTCGCCTTTCGATTCAATAAATGGATTTTTTTTCAAAATCAATATGACCGGGAGGAGTTTGCCAGGTTTGTGAAAATTGATCTGAATAAAACCAGTCTACTTCCTGGCTCAGGAATGAACGTTCACAAATTTACTCCTCAGCCAGATCCGGATAATGAGGTTCCGGTTTTTCTGATGCTGGCCAGGTTGCTGGTGGAAAAAGGTGTTAACGAATACATTGAAGCAGTCAAGATCGTCAGGAAAAAAGGAAAGAAGGCTCACTTTCGTTTGGTTGGAGGACTGGATGAAGGCCATTCACGGTCTGTACCCAAAGTTGATTTGGACCAGTGGATCAGTGAGGGATTGATTGAATATAGTGATCATGTGGAAGATGTGAAACCTTTAATAGCAGCTGCAGATGTGGTGGTTTTACCGTCTTATAGAGAAGGCACTCCAAGAACTTTGTTGGAGGCCGGAGCAATGGGTAAACCTTTGATTGCTACTGATGTGCCTGGTTGTAATAGTGTTGTTCAGGATGGATACAATGGCTTCTTGTGTAAGGTTAAAAGCGGACAAGACCTGGCTTCTAAAATGTTGTTGATGCTTTCCTTAGCTAAGGCAGAACGATTAGAAATAGGGAAAAGTGCCAGGAAGTTTGTGGAGGAGAATTTTGATGAAAAGATCGTAATTGGGCAATATGTGGATAAAATCAATGATTTGACGATAAAAACCTGAGCTCCATCTAAAAGCTTATGTTAGGCAGAAAATGCCTCTTTTAATTTATCTTCGCTTTGACTGACCGTAACACAATGATTTATAAAAAAATACCTGTCAGGGGTTGGATTTTGATTTGGAGCGTAATGCTTCTTTCTAGTTGTAGAGTATATCAGCAGGATATTTTATTCAAATTGGATGACAATTTTACCAGTAAGGATCTGGCAGTGCCATTGGCACATGCAGAGCGTAATTATGAACTGAAAGTCAATGACTATTTTCAGCTACACGTCTATACCAACAAAGGTGAGCGTATCATTGATCCTAATAATGCATTGAACCAAAGTAGTGGAGGGGGCAGTGGTAGTGGAAATAATGCCCAGAATCAGCTAAGAATGAAATATGAGTATCTCATCCAGGTTGATAGCATGGCCAGACTTCCGATGATCGGAAAGATAAAGCTTGCCGGATTTACCATTAATGAAGCATCTCTCATTTTGCAGCAGGCATACAATGACCACTATAAAGATTGTTATGTCAAAATTAATATGACCAATCGTCGGGTAATTGTACTTGGGGCTAATGGAGGTCAGGTTATACCTCTAGCCAACGAAAATATGACTTTGGCTGAAGTACTGGCGTTGTATGGAGGAATTGAGTTTGGAGCTAAGGCTAATAATATCAAGTTGATCAGAGGAGATTTAGATAATCCTCAGGTTTACAAGATTGATCTTACAACTATAGCTGGCATGAGGTCCACGGTGACTAACGTTTATCCCGGAGACATTATTTATGTACAACCATGGAGAAGGCCGTGGTTACAAACACTTAGAGACGTTTCTCCTGTGCTCAGTATCACCACCAGTGTGATCACATTTGTGTTGGTAATTCAGAATTTGAAGCAATGAGCGAACAGGATCAACAACATATTCAGCATCCGGCAGATGATATTTTGAATGCCTTTGATTTGGAGAAGTTCCTCCATATTCTGCGTAAGAGTATTGTTTGGATGGTTTTGTTCATCACTGTATGTGTCTCGCTTGCTTACGTTTACGTTCGTTATACCAAGCCGCTTTACGAGAGTACCTCTGTATTAAAACTGGATTTTGAGAGTGAAGCCAGCACTCTTGGGTTGACCAATACGGTAAACACTTTTGAGAATGAGCTTTCAGGTGAGATTGAATTGTTGAAATCAAAGCTTTTCTTTTCTAAAGTGATTGACGCTGTTGGACTGGATGTTTCTTATCATTTTTATGGGAGATATCTCACAGATGAGCGTTATGGAAATAATCCTTTTGAGGTAAAGTTTAAGCTTATAAATCCTGCTCTATATGATTTACCTATTGATCTCGAGATTAAAAGTGAAGATAGGTTTAACCTAACCTACAATAAAGGTGGTCAGGAATTCGCTGAGGAATACAAGTTTGGTCAACGTATAGTCACTGATGATTTTATTTTTGTTATCGAGAAAACAACTTTTTTCAATTTCTCAGAAGTTCAGGGAACTTACTATTTCACCATCAACAGCAGAGATGCCCTGATCAATTATTTCGAGAAGAACGTTCAGGTTCAGCCTGAGAATTTCAAGGCTAAGACGATCCGTATTTCACTTTCTGACTACAACAGGTACAAGGCACGAGAACTGATGACTGCTATTGATACTTTGTATCTGGACTATACCAAAAGTGCCAAGAACCAGGCAGTAGAGCAAAAAATCAATTTTCTCAATGTTCAGATACATCAGACTGAAGAGAAGCTTGAAGACTTTGAAGATTATTTTGAAGAATTCATCATTGACAATCGAACACTTAGTTTGGAAAATGACCTCCAGATTAGCTTTGCCAAGCTTGATATGCTAGATTCAATGCGGTTAAAACTGCAGATGCGTCTGGAATCATTGGAATCCGTTCAGTCACAGTTTGAGAGCAGTGATACCATTATCATCCATGCGATTCATGGAGGTATTCCGGAGGACCTCATTACTACTATTCAAGAGTACCAGGAGCTACTTTACGAGAGAAAGATCAAATCATTTTCTTACAAAGAGAATACTCAGGTGATGCAGCAGATGGATGTGCAAATAGGGGAGATGAGGCGGAAACTAAACATGCTCATTTCAGAGCATAGAAAGTATCTAAGGCAAAGGCTGGCGGATTTGCAGCGTCAGTCTGCCGATGTAGAAAAGCAATTTGTGGAGTTTCCTTCCATGATTACAAATTATGACAAGACCCGACGTTTTTACACGCTTCAGGAAGAATATCTGATGTCTCTTTGGAAGTCTAAGATGGAGATGGAAATTACCAAGGCTGGAACAGTTACCAATTTTGTAATACTGTCGCCAGCTTCTTTGCCGGGATCGCCTATTAAGCCCCAGCCAATAATGATCTATGGCGTAGCTGTTTCATTGGGATTCGTTATTTCCCTGATGTTTTTGCTAATCCGATACTTACTGCACAATAGTATCACTAGTCTCAGAGAACTGGAAAAACTGGTAAATGTGCCGGTTTTGGGCACAGTACCAAAATATATCAAACAAAAATTGCCGCTCACCAGATTGGTGATTAAGCCAGGATCCAAGTCGCCAATAAGTGAAGCACTGAGAACCATTCGAACCAATATGGAATTTCTGAATGGGGCTAAAAGTAACAAAACGATTCTCACTGTAACTTCTACTATTTCTGGAGAAGGTAAAACATTCATTGCGGTAAACCTTGGAGCTATTATCGCTTTTTCAAAGCAGCGGGTCTGTATTGTAGATCTGGATATGAGGAAACCTAAAATCCATTTAGCATTTGGTGATGAACCACGCCAACAGGGGATGAGCACTTTGCTGATAGGAAAGAATACTTTGGATGAATGCATCAATAATACTGAAGTTGAGAACCTGGACTATATTGCTGCAGGGCCTAATCCACCCAATCCTTCTGAGCTTATTCTGAATAAAGAATATGATGAAATCCTTAATGAGCTCAAAGAGCGGTATGACCTGATTATTTTAGATACGCCTCCGGTAGGATTGGTAACTGACGCTGTGCTTAGTATGAAAAAGTCGGATTTGCAGATTTATACGGTACGAGCAGATTACTCTAAGAGGTCTTTTGTCAAGTCTATTGAAAATCTTCAAAGAATTAATCAGTTCAAACATCTGACTGTTATTTTCAATGCTGTTGAGTCTTCAGGCAAAGGTTATGGGTACGGCTATGGCTATGGCTATGGATACGGCTATGGCTACTATGAAGAATCAGGAAAATAGCTCTACCTTTGCGCTGGAATCGGCGGGTATATGCTAGGATGGTTTTCAAAGAAGGAGAAAGTTCACCTGAAGGTGGACATACACAGTCACTTACTTCCAGGAATTGATGATGGAGTAAATAGCTTTGAAGAGTCCATTTCCATATTGAAGGCATTTGAGCAGCTAGGCTTCAAAAAGCTCATCACCACACCTCATATTTACAAAGAGTACTATCCTAATACAAGAGAGATCATTCTGGATAAACTTTCTCTACTTCAAGAAAAAGTGGAAGAAGCAAAGCTGGGAATACGAGTGGAAGCTGCGGCGGAGTATTTTATGGATGAGCATTTGATAGAATTATTGGGTGGTGATAGTCCGCTTTTAAGCTTTGGACAGTTCAATTATGTATTGATAGAGACGGCATTTTATACAAGACCAATCATTTTTGATGAAACCATTTTCAAATTAAAAAGTAAAGGGTACACGCCTGTACTGGCACATCCTGAGCGATATTATTATTTAGAAAAGGATTTGGGCTGGCTGAAGAAAATTCGGGAGAATGGTGTGAAACTGCAAGTTTCGTTGCCTTCATTGCGTGGAGCTTACGGGCCTGAAGTGAAGGATGTAGCACGACGCCTGACTAAGGAGCACATGGTTGATTTTTTAGGTTCGGACATTCATCGTCGCGCACAGATGTCAATCGTTCGCGATGCCTTGAATATGAGGCTGATACCGCAAAATTTGTTGAATGAGAGTCTGCTTTAGGCAACCTTTGTGGAAAACTTTTGCCTGTAGACTGAACTTGAGCACTTGATTTTAGAGTATATTGTTATACAACATATAAGCACTTTATAACTTTTTTATATGCAAGAAGAGTATAAGCGCAAGGAAGAGAGGGAGTTGGTAAGAAAATTTGAAGCATTCCTTAAGAACAGGGAGAATTTTTACTTTGATGAAGATACATTTCTTCAGGTCATCTCCTATTACCAAAATCACGAAAAGTATGGTAAGGCCTTACAGGCGTGTGATGTTGCTCTTGAGCAATTCACGTACTCTCTGGAACTGATCATGGAAAAAGCTGACGTGCTGGTGAAGCTGGATCGTCAGGATGAAGCCATTGATGTACTTGAGAGCGCTCTAAACTATCATCCTAATGATCCCGAAGTATTGATTCAGAAAGGTACAATCCATTCGTTGCTGGGTGAATTTGAGGATGCCATAGAATGCTATGAACGTACACTGGACTTTGCAGAGGACAAAGATGAAGTGTACTACAGCATAGGTTTGGCTTATCAGGGAATGGGTAAATACAAAGAGGCAGCAGATAATTACAAGATGGCCATTGAGCATAATATGCTCAATGAGAATGCTTTGTATGAGTTGGCATATTGTCTTGATGTGTCCGGTGAACTTGAAAGCAGCCTTGACTACTATCACAAGTTTATTGATCAGGACCCGTATTCTGAATACGCCTGGTACAACCTTGGTATTGTCTATAACAAGCTGGGTGAATTCGAAAAAGCGGTAGACGCTTATGAGTACGCTGTAGCCATAGATGATGATTTTAGTAGTGCTCATTTCAATATGGGTAATGCTTACATGAATCTTGAGCAGTTTGATAAGGCGCTTAATGCTTATGTGAAAACCATGGACATTGAAGGCCCAACAGCTGAGACCTATTGTCACATGGGAGCTGCGTTTGAAAAAATGGAGCAGTTTGACCTGGCTATCAAGAATTATCACAAAGCGACCAAGCTGGATCAGCTGTATCATGAAGCCTGGTATGGGTTAGGAGTGAGTTTAATGTTGCAGGAAAAATGGGCGGAGGCAGTGCATTTTTTCCAAAAGGCATTGAAACTGGATATCGAAAATGGCCTTTATTGGAAGGCTGTGGCTGATGCTGAGGCGCGGGTTGGAAATATCGTTAGTGCGATGGACGCCTATGCGGAAGCAAGTGAAATGGATCCTGAAAACCCAGATGTATGGTTGGATTGGTCACTATTGTTTTTTGAGCAGGGAGACTTTGAACAGGCTCAACAGATCATTGAAGATGGGTTGGCGGAATGCCCGGATAATCCTGATTTATTCTACAGAAGTGTTGTTTACTTGATAGAAACTGGAAAATATAAAATGGCAGTTAATCGATTAGAAACTGCTCTGATTCTTGATTTTGATGGCCATGAGCAGCTTTTTGAGTATTTTCCAAATTTGCAAACACAAAAAGCCCTGTTTAAAATCATAGAGCAATACCGCAAAAACAATTGAGATTACATACCATATTTTCGGTATTAATGATGATTTTTGTGCCGTTTCAAAATAAGGCGGTAAAATCATAGTTTTTATGAATTACAAGTTAAATCAAGTACCTGAACGCACAAGTAAACCACGTAACACAGGGTTTACCATGGTGATGGACAAAGGACTGAGCGTTCGACAAGTTGAGGATATGCTAGACGTATCCGGAGACTATATTGACATAGTAAAACTGGGGTGGGCTACATCTTTTGTAACCAAAAACCTCAAAGAAAAATTGGCTGTATATAAGTCAGCAGGAATTCCTGTTTACCTGGGAGGAACCCTCTTCGAAGCTTTTGTTGTGAGAGGTCAGTTTGATGATTACAGAAAAGTATTGACAGATTTTGGTCTGGAATACGCTGAAGTTTCTGATGGGTCTGTTGAAATGAACCACGATGATAAATGTAATTATATCAGCAAGCTCTCAGAACAGGTGACTGTTTTAAGTGAAGTGGGATCCAAAGATGCAGCGAAAATCATTCCTCCTTATAAATGGATTGAACAAATGCAGACGGAGCTGGAAGCCGGAGCCTGGAAGGTAATAGGCGAAGCTCGGGAAAGTGGGAATGTCGGTTTGTTTAGGGATTCAGGAGAAGTTCGTCAGGGATTAGTAGAGGAGATTTTAACCAAGATTCCTGAGGAGAAAATTCTCTGGGAAGCACCTCAAAAAGCGCAACAGGTTTGGTTTATCAAACTAATTGGTTCTAATGTAAACCTTGGAAATATTGCTCCAAATGAAGTGATTCCTCTTGAAACAATCCGTTTGGGATTGAGAGGGGATACATTTGATCATTTTCTGAAAAAATGAATCAATATTTAGGGTTTGTCTTAAAAGGCCTGGCAATGGGTGCTGCCAATGTTATTCCTGGAGTTTCAGGTGGCACCATCGCATTTATTACAGGAATTTATCAGCGGCTTATTGATGCGTTGAAATCATTTGATTTGGGTGCTTTACGCAAGCTTTTATCAGGTGATTTCAAAGGTTTTGCTACGCAGACTGATCTGTATTTTTTAATGGCTGTTTTCCTGGGCGTAGGAATAAGTATTCTCAGCCTTGCTAAGGTGTTAGAATTAGCTTTCGTCAATTATGAAACGCTTACACTTGCATTTTTCTTTGGATTAATTGTCGCTTCTGTTTTAGGAGTTGGTAAACAAATCTCTCAGATTTCATTTGCGAATGGAGTAGCGTTGATAGTTGGTGTGGCAATAGCCGGAGGTATCGCTCTCTTGCCTCCAGCTGAGGCAAATGACTCTTTCATTTATTTGATCATTTGTGGAGCTGTAGCGATCAGTAGTATGATTCTTCCAGGGTTGTCCGGATCATATGTTTTGCTTCTCATGGGCAATTACTTATTGGTGATGCAGTCTATCAGTAGCCTGAAAATTGGAATATTAGCCCCAATTGCTATTGGCTGTGTGGTGGGTATTGTACTGTTTTCCAGATTACTTTCTTATCTTTTCAAACACTATAGTGATCTCACAGTAAGTGTGCTTACCGGATTTGTCGTAGGGTCTTTGGCGATCATTTGGCCCTGGAAGATTACCGAATTCATGACTCTGGAGAGTGGTAAACAAAAGGCTATCGGTTATAGCTGGTATTTACCATCGCTGGACTCTGAATTTTTCATTGCACTGACTTTAGCCTTAGTTGGTTTTTTTCTGGTTTGGTTCATGGAAAAAGCTGCAAACAAATCCTGATTAGTTGACAACTGGGCAGTAGTTGATTCATGAAATGATTTATATTTAGCGTTTGCTGAAATAGATCTTTTGGCAAATGCTACTATCAACCACAACCATCGACTATGAAGAGATTTGGACTCATTGGCTATCCCCTAGGCCATTCTTTCTCCAGGGGATACTTCACAGAAAAATTTGAAAAACTGGGACTTGATGAAACTCATCGATATGATTTGTTTGAAATCCAGTATTTAAAAGAATTCCCAAGTCTTTGGGATCGATATCCGGATCTTGTTGGTGTGAATGTCACAGTTCCTCACAAAGAGAATGTTAGGACTTTTTTGAATCGATTGGATCAAAGTGCTCAAAAAGTAGGAGCCGTAAATGTGATCAAAAAAGAAGGCGGGAAACTTGTTGGTTATAACAGTGATTTCTTTGGATTCAAGCAGTCAATCATCAATTATTTTCAAGGAGATATAGCTTGTGAAACAGCCTTGATTCTTGGTGGGGGAGGAGCCGCAAAAGCTGTAGAAGCAGCATTTCTGGATTTGGGTATCAAATATCAGATTGTTTCCAGGTCCAGGGATAAGGGAGATTTGACTTATGAAGATTTGAAAGGTTCATCTATCGTTTCTAAAACTGATATGATCGTGAACACAACTCCACTGGGTATGCACCCCAATGTGGAATCTAAGCCGGATATTCCATATGATGAAATACACTCCCAACAATACCTCTATGATCTCGTTTACAATCCGGAAGAGACAGCATTTATGAAAGAAGGCAGGATGCGTGGAGCGAGAACAAAGAATGGCCTTGAAATGCTTCATGTGCAGGCAGATAGAGCCTGGGAAATCTGGAATTCTTAGCACATTATGGACTTTATTCTCAATTCGGAATACACCCCAACAGGAGATCAGCCAAAGGCGATTGTTCAACTGGTGGAAGGGGTTGATACAGGTGAACCTGCTCAAACTTTGCTTGGGGTAACTGGTTCTGGTAAGACTTTTACCATGGCCAATGTAATCAGTCAAGTACAAAAGCCTACTTTGGTATTATGTCATAATAAGACGCTTGCGGCACAGCTTTATGGTGAGTTTAAGAGCTTTTTTCCTGAGAATGCTGTCGAATATTTCATCTCTTACTACGATTATTACCAGCCAGAAGCTTTCATTCCGACTACTAATCTCTACATAGAAAAAGATCTTTCTATTAATGATGAGATAGAGAAATTAAGACTTAGTGCTACTTCTGCTTTGCTTTCAGGACGAAGAGATGTAATTGTGGTGGCATCAGTTTCATGCATCTATGGTATTGGTAATCCAGAAGAGTTTGGCAAGAATGTTATCAAAGTTCAGGAAGGTGATGAGATACCAAGAAACCAGTTTCTATTCAAACTGGTAGATATTCTTTATAGCCGCACAGAAGCGGATTTCAAACGTGGAAACTTCCGCGTAAAAGGTGATACAGTGGATGTGTTTGTTGCGTATGCTGATTTTGCCTATCGTTTTATTTTCTGGGGAGATGAGATTGAAAGTATCCAGCGAGTGGATCCATATACCGGGGAAAAACTTTCAGATGAACGTCTTGTTACCATATTTCCTGCCAATTTGTTTGTGACTGGAAAAGACTTATTGAATGTGGCCATTCGAGAAATACAGGATGATATGGTTGCTCAGGTTGGCTTCTTTGAGCAGGAAAGGCGTTTCCTTGAAGCCAAAAGATTGAAAGAACGCACGGAATTTGACCTGGAGATGATTCGTGAGATTGGATATTGTTCAGGTGTGGAGAACTATTCCCGCTATTTTGATCGTAGAGATGCAGGAGCCAGGCCATTCTGTTTGTTAGATTACTTTCCGGATGATTACTTGATGGTGATTGATGAAAGTCATGTTACGGTGCCTCAGGTAAGAGCAATGTGGGGAGGGGATAGGAGCAGAAAAGTAAACCTGGTAGATTATGGTTTTAGGCTTCCCTCCGCTTTAGATAACCGTCCGCTGACCTTCAACGAATTTGAGGAGATGCTTAACCAGGTGGTGTTTGTGAGTGCAACGCCTGGAGATTATGAATTGAGGAAGTCTGAAGGAGTGGTGGTGGAACAATTGATTCGGCCAACGGGTTTGCTGGACCCGATAATTGAAGTTCGGCCAAGCGTTAATCAGATTGATGACCTGATGGAAGAAATTCAGCTAAGAATAGAGCGGAAGGAGCGTGTGCTCTGTACAACCCTAACCAAACGTATGGCTGAAGAGCTTTCAAAGTTCTTACTCAATGCTGGTGTGAAAACAAGGTATATCCATTCAGAAGTTGACACCCTTGATCGAGTGGAGATTCTTAGAGAATTGCGATTGGGTGTTTTTGATGTGCTGATCGGAGTGAACCTGTTAAGAGAAGGGCTGGATTTGCCCGAGGTTTCTCTTGTAGTGATCATTGATGCGGATAAAGAAGGGTTCCTTAGGAATGAGCGGAGTATGGTTCAGACAATTGGTCGTGCAGCCAGGAATGAAAATGGGATGGTGATCATGTACGCAGATAAAATGACCGATTCCATGCAAAAAGCCATTGATGAAACCAACAGGCGCCGGGCAATCCAGCAGGCTTATAATGAGGAGCACGGAATCACTCCAAAGACTATTATTAAAAACAGAGAAGCCATTTTAGGGCAGACATCTGCTGCCGACAAGAAAAAAGGAGCCAAGAAGTATTATAGTGAAGAAGAGACTGAAGCCTCAGTAGCAGCTGATCCGGTGGTTGCTTATATGAATAATGACCAGCTGAAAAAGCTTGCCTCTGAAACACGTCAAAAAATGGAAAAAGCAGCCAAGGATCTTGATTTTATGGAAGCGGCTAGGTTGCGAGATGAGATGCTTGAGATAGAGCAGATGATCAAGGAACGAAATTAAAAATCCTGTTAATTTAGCGGTCAAATATAGATAGTTATGTATAAGCGCATCAATGGTATACAACATATAGGTGTTGGGGTTCTGGACTCTGAAGAATCACAAAAATGGTATCGCAAATTTTTAGGGATGGACATTCCGATTTTTGATGGGGAAGCGCCTGCTCCTTTGATGGATGTCTACACTCACAACGAGACCATCACCAAGCGCGCTACCATGATTCTTAATTTGCAAGGAGGATGCGCCATGGAAGTTGTTAATCCCACTTCTTTCAAGCCAAAGCAAGTTGAATTTGAAATTGAGCTGGGTGATATTGCTATCTATATCACACAGGTAAAAACCAGGGATGTTAAAGCTACTTTTGATTACTTCAAAAAAAATGGTGCTAAGCTACTTTCTGAAGTAGTACAAATGCCTAATGGTAAGGATACATTTTATGTTGAGGATCCAAATGGGCTTATTTTTCAAATACTTCCAGGGCAGAACTTCTACACTAAAGGCAAGCATATTTCCGGGGGACCAAATGGTTGTGTAATTGGTGTTACAGATATCGAAAAGTCCCTGAAGTTATATTCTGGCATATTGGGATATGACAAAGTAGTCTATGATGAAACTGGGATTTTTGCGGATTTCAAAAGTTTGAAGGGTGGTGAGAAACGATTCAGAAGAATCAGACTTACCCAGTCCAATCCTCCTGGTGGTGGTTTTGCCAAGGTGTCTGCGGATACTTACATAGAGTTGATTCAAGCTTTAGAATATGAGCCAAAGAAAGTATGGAAAGGTCGTATCTGGGGAGATGTTGGGTTTGTTCATGTAGGAATGGATGTGCGTGGCATGAAACCACTGGGACAGGAACTCGATGAAAAAGGGTTTGGATTCACTTGTGATACGGAAGATACATTGGACATGGGAGGAACCACGAGGGTTCATTGTACTTATATCGATGATCCTGATGGCATCCTCATCGAAATGATTGAAGTTTACAAAATTCCAATCATCGAAAAATTAGGTGTTTTTCTCAATGTGGAAAAGAGAGATCCATTGAAGCCACTTCCTGACTTTATGCTCAAAGCACTTCGTTTTAGCAGGATAAAGGATTGATTATTGCTGCATGGAGGCCGAAGATTTGCTCGCTTTTTTTCGGCCTTCTTCTGAATAATCCTTTAGTACATGAGTCTCAAAGTAGAAGAATGAGTATTTGTCACTCACTTCATCAAACTCGTAGTAAAGCTTTTGACCTGACTTTCTTGCAATGTCAATGAATCCAAGGCCTGCAGTGCCTTTTTCTGACATTTCATTTGTGCTGAGTGCATTTTTGTATTGCTCTCTGAGTTCTTCTTCAGTGCTTTTGTTGATTTGATCTATTTGTGCTTTAATCTTTTCCTGAGTCTTTTTCTCGATCAGGTTAGTGGTGCCTATTTTGTAATAATTGGGCATGGAAAGCACAATTACCATGTCTGAACTAGAGAATTCAGGGTCTTTTACACCATGGTAACCAATATTCTGAAAAACCTCAATGAAGATATTGGTGATTTTTCTTCTCACCTTTCTATCCTGTTCCAGGTTAGTTACACTTTGTTCCAATGCTTCTACCACCAACTCTATCAATTCTTTGGTGATGGTTCCTTTGTGGAGGAACAATATTTTGTCGGATTTTAGATTAATATTCATGGCATAAATTGGGCTGCAGTCCCGCTAATTTGGATAAAAGTAACGCAAAACAGTCACTTCAGCAATCTTTAACCCATTTTCACTTAAATGGTTACTTTAAGTAAGGAAAATTTTGCAAGAATTTAAAAGATTATTTTGTGTCAGGTGCAAAAATGAGAATTTGGGATGGTAATTTAGTTTGATAACATCCTTGCTTTTGTTTTTTCTGCTATAATCTCCGCCACAGGCTTGTCTTCTATTTTGCTTTCCAGCCATGAAATGATGTCGAAATAAACAAAAGCCCTTCTGTCATATTTGTTGTGCTCCAATTCCAGGAGTTGGATTCTTAACTCTTTGAACCGTTCTATCAGTTGTTTCTGAGTGATTTCGCGAGACAGTCCTTTTAAGAAGTCTAATATCAACTGCTGGAAGAGATGTAGATCGTGTTTTTTCAGCAGAAACCGGTAGGTGGATCGGATGTAGTATTCTATTACATCGCGGTTTCCTAATTCGTAGTGGGTGATCAGGTTGATAATCCTGGCAAAGGAATGCACGTCTTCACGAATGTCCTGATCATCTGAATTGATAATGCGGTTGAACCATTTGAGCGCTTTACGATAGTTTGCATTACCGAAATACAAGCAGGCAATCTTGTAAAAGAGCACGAGCTCGGAGTGTTTGTCAAGCATGCCAATGTAGCCTTCTAGCCGGGTTTCAATACGTTTGAGCAGGTTTACCCCCCGCTTAAAGTCCCCGATCATAAAGTAGCCGTTGAATTGGTGAGCGTAGCTGTATTTAAATAGCCTGATTTGGAGATTTTCATTGAGTTTGACCAATCTGTGATTGGCAAGGTCACGCAGAATTTTGTGTGTCTGTTGAAACTCATTGTATTTCAATAGTCTTGCTTGAGCATTTAGCAAATGATTAAGACCTTTCAGATACATTTCGAAGTAATAAGCAGAGTTTGGAACTTGCTCGAAAAGGTCCACCCACATCCTTGCATATTCATATACTCTTTCAAAATTCTGTATAAAACTGAAGTAGCTTAGCTGAATATCATACCAAAGCAATTTTTCTCTAAAGCTGAATTCCTCAATGTTCCATTCTGGGAGCTGTGATTTAAAAAACTCGCTGACTTTGTCATGATCAGCTTTATCCCGGATATATCCCGTTCTTAGATAAATAGCATTGAGTTCTGCTGTGAGGTTGGTCAGCAGATTGACTCTGGATATTTTTTCATTGATATCATTGGCTTCAGCTATAATTTGTTTTACACGCAGTTGATTGTTTTTGCCTATCGAGTAAGGAAGAAGATTCTTTTCCCATTTCAACACCTCAAGGTGAAGTTCCAGGTTGTCGCTTTTGTGAATGGCCTTCTTTACCTTTTGCAGTAGCTGCATACTTTGTTGGTACAGGCTTCTGTCAAACAGAATCTGAATGTAGTCTATCTGCTCACGGATATTAATGTCTTCATTGGATGAAGCGGTATATTCTTTCAGGCTTTGAAGAATTTTTTTGTACAAGTGAGCCTTCAGGTTGCTGAACTGTCTGGGGTTGATCCAGTCATTATTTTCAATGATCAATTCTTCATTGAAAGCCTCCAGCTTTTCAAGCTCATCAAACAACATGACATACTTGGCATCATCATTATTCAAGCCTTTGTTGCGAACCTTGAAGTATCGCTTTTCACTTTTTCTCATGGACTTGATCAATGTGAACAAATGATCTGATCTCTCTTTAGGCATAGTAATTAAAAATTCCTTTTCAGCTTTAATTAAACATATTTTAGTGTAATAATCCTAATAGGGATCGTAATTAAAATTTTATTTGATTTTAAGCTTCCGGTGCTTCCTTCTACTTTCGGGAAGGTGAAATAAGCATTAAAACCCACGCTGCCAGTGTTTTGCACTGGAGTAAACAGAAACACAGAGCATCATGAGTGAAAAAGTTTATGTATTTGATACTACACTGAGAGACGGAGAGCAAGTCCCAGGTTGTCAATTGTCCACCCCTGAGAAAATTGAAGTGGCAAAGGAACTGGAAATGCTTGGAGTGGATATCATTGAGGCAGGTTTTCCGATATCCAGCCCGATGGATTTCAACTCTGTGATTGAGATATCAAAAGCAGTAAAGGAGCCAATAATTTGTGCATTGACCAGGTCTGTTGAAAAAGACATTGATTTTGCTGCTGACGCACTTAAGTATGCCAAAAGAAAGCGAATACATACAGGAATTGGTTCATCTGATTACCATATCAAATACAAGTTTAAGAGTGATAGAGAGAAGATTCTGGAACGTGCTATAGCAGCAACAAAGTATGCTAAGAAGTATGTTGAGGATGTGGAATTCTACTGTGAAGACGCAGGACGTACCGAAAACGAATATTTGGCCAGGATGGTGGAGGCAGTGATTGCTGCCGGTGCCACGGTGGTGAATATTCCTGATACTACGGGCTATTGTTTACCTGAAGAATATGGAGCCAAGATCAGGTTCCTGAAAGAAAATGTAAAAGGAATTGACAAGGCAATCCTTTCTTGTCACTGTCACAATGATCTGGGCATGGCTACTGCTAATACAATGGCCGGAGTGATGAATGGTGCCCGTCAGGTGGAAGTGACCATCAATGGTATTGGTGAACGCGCAGGGAACACTTCTCTGGAAGAAGTGGCGATGATCATGAAGACACACAGAGATATTGATGTCCACACCAATATCAATAGTAAACACATATATGCGCTGAGTCTGCTTGTCAGTAAATTAATGCGTATGCCGGTCCAACCAAACAAGGCGATTGTGGGAAGAAATGCATTTGCACATTCATCAGGTATCCATCAGGATGGAGTGATCAAATTCCGTGAAAACTACGAGATTCTTGATCCTGAAGATGTTGGTATTCCACAATCCAGCATCATTCTGACAGCAAGAAGCGGTAAGGCTGCATTGAAGTATCATTTAGATCGTTTGGGTTATGATCTGGATGAAAAACGTGTGGAGGAAGTTTATGAGGAATTTCTGAAAATGGCTGATGCCAAAAAAGATGTGACCGACGAGGATTTGATTGTGTTGGTAGAAGGATCGCTTCCTGAGGGTGGTATCAAACTTAAGAATGTACAAATCATCTGTGGTGAGTCTGTGTTTCCTTCTGCTACGGTAGAGTTAGAAATCAATAATGAGATCAAGCATGCTTCGGCTACAGGTTCTGGTTCAATCGATGCAGCATTTAATGCGGTAGATCAGATCGTTGGAGAAGTCTTTGATATGGATGAGTTCCTTGTCCAATCCATGGGCAATAGAAATGATGATGGTAAAGTACATCTGAGAGTGAAATTCCAGGATCAGCATTACATGGGATTTGGCGTACACAAAGATGTGATCGTAGCATCTGTGAAAGCTTATGTAGATGCTATCAACAAAATAACTTCGATAAAAAATAAGGCCCTGAAGGCCAGTGCATAAAGAAACCTGTTTTGAATTAGGTATGTTGTTTAAAGTCGTTCAGGGGTGGACGACTTTTTTTGTGTTTACCATATAGAAAACTGGGCTGCCATTAGGTTCTTAATTCATTCAGATCAATATACATGTGCATAATTTTAGAACTGGAGAGAGTCTTATAACCTTTTGCCTAAAGCAAGGACTCTCCATTGAGGTCGGTTGTGAGCATTTCACTCATCACATCAAAGTATGGGCGCATGACGCGAAAGGTGTCATTCAGCATTTCCACAAAACCCTCGCTCAATGCCTCAGAATCAGTAAAGTATCGGTACACCAAAAACTGCTTATGACGAATCAAGTCAATGGCAGGATCATCAGCTGAAAATCCTTTAGGAGAGGTTTTTACCTTTTCACCGTGAAGCTCTCCAAAGTACTTTTTGAACAGTTCACTTTCCAGCACTTCTCTGAGAAAATCCGGATCCTGGCTGATCTGTTTTCTAATATGTAACAAGTCCTGACTATTTGGTCCAAAAAAGCCACCAGCAGCAAATGATTTTCTGGGTTCAATCTGATAATAATAGCCGCCTCTCAAGTAGTGTGTTGCTCGCTTAAAAGACCCGGACCAATGGGTTTTATAGGGTGTTTTGTCCTTGGAGAAGCGCACGTCTCTGTAGATACGGAAGACCTTACCCTTCTCAATTTGATCATGACTTTCAATCAGCTTTTGTAGCTCCTTATGGAACGCTTTGAATTCATCCTGATAGGTCTGAAACTCATTTTTATGAGCATCAAACCATTCCCGATTATTGTTTTTGCTTAGTTGGGAAAGGAAGTTAAAGTTAGCTGAAGAAAGGGGCATGTTTGTGAGTTGGCTTTAGTTTGGGAAGTTTAACTGGATTTGGGTGGTTTGGGTTTGAAAGGGGTAGATAAATATGAATTAAGATTTAAGCAGATTTGATTTTTGGACTATAATTGCGTTGTTTTGGAATAATAAAATTATTGTTGATTAGGACTAAGGTGAAGAGATTATTTTTTTTAGTATTCATTCTGGTAATTGTTTTTGTTTCTTGTAAGAAGAAAGAAGTCGACAACTTGGCCATGATGCCATCTGTTACAACAATGGCAGCTTTTGATATATCCTATAAGAAAGCATATTTGGGAGGTAATGTAACTGATAGAGGGTCTTCTTCTCTGATAGAAAGGGGAATCTGTTGGAGTTTGGATACACTACCTACAATGGATGATAACATCCTGCTAGACTCTTCTGGACTTGATAATTTCAGTCTTTTGATTGATCATTTAGTTCCAGCTACAAAATATTATTACAGAGCTTTTGCAAGAAACTCTCAAGGAATTGGATATGGGCAAGTCCATTCATTCATAACACTTGAATCGAAAGAACCATCAGTTGAAACAAACAAAATTCGATTTATTGGTGAAACATCAATTATCTGTTCTTGGAGTATTGTTTCAGATAATGGATCAGAAATTATTGAATCTGGTTTGGCTTGGGCACAATTGTCTAGCAAAAATGAATTACATTTTATTAAGTCTTCAGTATTAGAGGGTAGTAATTTAAGCCTTGAGGTTTCTGGTCTAATGGAAAAAACTGACTACTCTGTAAGGGCTTATGCTAAAAATAGTAAAGGAATTGGATATGGAAGTATTATAAACTTCACAACAGGTACAGTGATTGATATTGATGAAAATGTATATCGGACCGTGAAAATCGGCAATCAAGTTTGGATGTCTGAGAACCTAGCAACCACTAAGTACAATGATGGGAGTAGTTTGCAAAGGATTCTTGGTTCAGAGTGGTATAGAACCAAGGATGGAGGGTATAATTGGTACGAAGAAGATATTGCCAATAAAGAAAATTTTGGAGCATATTATAACATTTATGCGATACAAGATGAGAAAAAATTATGTCCGACTGGCTGGCGATTGCCTACAAGGGAAGATTGGATTGAATTGGAAAATTTCATTGGTTCAGAAGGTGCCGGCAAATTAAAGGACGACACAGTAGTATGGGAATGTAATTCCTATTGCCCTTTTAACGATAACAGCAGTGGGTTTTCCGCTTTCCCTTCAGGGTTGTTATACTCTGGTAACGGAACATTCCAGCTTCAAGGATGGAGTGCGTACTATTGGATGAATTCATCTAATTATAATGATGGAGTTCAATTGGATTGTGAAGTCACTGATATTCGGTTTATATCAGGTGAACCAGATGGTTTGTGCGTTCGCTGTATTCGGGAAAATTAGGTGTTACGCCACCTTTCTATAATTCCAAACCGCCAATCCATTGATAACAACCGCGTAACTGGTGATTGACATAAACTGAGTGTGAATGTCCAATTGTCTATTGATGGTCCCAGATCTCAGCAATAACTAACGTATCTTCTTCAATAAACCCTATCGCTCGATATTTTTGATTAATTCTGAAGTAATAGATTCCCGCCGATTTTGGTGACATTTTTTTCAGATCAGCCAGGTCATAATAACCAGCTTCGATAAGAAGTTTTTGTTTGGTGTATTGCTTGATTAGTCCTCTTTTTTCCAGATAAGCAAATACCCCTTTTTCTTCTCTTATATTCATATTAGATGTTATCGAAGGTTTCCGGAGCCTTCTTAAATTTTTCTCTGGATTTATTGATTCTTTCTAATAAATCATCAGTAACCTCGTCCTCTTGCAGAGGGCTGATTTTAACACGGAGTTTGTCCAATACAAAATCCTGGAGTTGTTCCCAATCTTCAAATTCCTGAGGTAACCCGGAGATGTCTTTCTTTATGGTAATAGTGGTCATAATGATCCTTTCCTTTCGGTAAATTTAGATAATCTAGAGGCAAAGAGCGATTTTGTTGGGTTTTATTGGATGAGTATACAAGTTGATCCAAAGAAGAGAATTTGCGAATTTAGTTGACCTGGAAAATGATCAGAAAATTGATGAAGAAGAAAAAGCTAGTTTGATTCCTCAAAGGAAAGCATCATCAGTGAGTTTAAATTTGAAATTTTTGGTGTCGTTGATAAGGACTTGAATATCTATCTTCAATGTTATATTGATCAACTATCATTTTCATGTCTATGTTATCTGAGAAACAGAAAAGAAATGACATACAAAAAAAGAATTAATGGTATTCCTTTGGAAAAGCTGGATACACTAAATGAGTTTATCTCTAAGCTTGAAAAGAGAATAGATCATAAATCCAAAACAATGGAGTTGGCAGGAGCTTGGAAAGATCTTGATGATGAGGTTTTCGATGAATTGACCAATAAGTTGGTTTTCAGGCGACCCAGGAATAGTTTTAGAAATGAGCTTTTAATGCCAGGGATTGTTGATTTTCGAATGAAATTTGAATGATTATGAATGTAACGGAATTGAAGCAGCAACTTCATATAGAGATAGATAACATAGAGGATCAAGAGCAATTAGAAGAAGTTTTGACTTTGCTGCATGGCCCAAAAGTTGATTTTAAAAAAATGACCAACGAAGAGTATGTTGATGCTATCAGAGGTGCTCAAGAGGAAATCCAAAGAGGGGCATTTACAGATGTAGATGATATGGAAAAAGAATCAGAAAGTTGGTAAAAAAGAAAAGGGTAGTTTGGTCTGATACAGCCAAAGCGTCTTTAAAGGAGTACTATGAATTCATCAAAGAGGATTCTGTAGCGGCAGCATAAAGAATCAAGACAGAGATTATCAACACATCCAAAGAACTCAAGCATTTTCCTGAGAAATTTCAAATTGATGAATATTACCCGGATAATCCAGGTAATATTAGACGATTTTTTAGGTGGAATTATCGAGTCATTTATCAGATAAACAATGATACCATTGATATTCTGAATGTAATTCATACAAGTCAGGAGCCTGAGAAGGATGAGCGATCTCCAGAAAATTAGAGACTTTAAGCCACCTTCCTATAATTCCATACAGCCAAACCATTGATAATAATCGCATAACTGGCGATCACCAGAAACTGCATGCGAATGTCCCAGAATGTTGCACCTTTAAGCATTACCAGTCTCACCACTTCTATGAAATAGCGTACCGGATTAAACAGTGTGATGGTCTGTGCCCAGTCAGGCATGTTTTCTATGGCAGTGAACAGACCACCCATCAGCAGGAAGATTACCAGGAAAAACCAGCTGATAAACATCGCCTGCTGCTGCGTTTCCGTGAAAGTAGAAATGAACATCCCTAATCCAAGCACCATCACAAGGTAGATGGCCGCAAAGCAGTAAAGCAAAAACAGACTTCCCTCTGAAGTGATCCCAAATACAATCCACCCAACCAACAGGCCAATAGAGAACTCTACCAGGCCAATCACCCAAAGTGGAAGAAGTTTGCCAATAATGAAGTGGTGTTTTTTGATCGGTGTAACGTTGAGCTGTTCGATCGTTCCAACTTCGCGTTCCCGAACGATGTTCATGGAGGAAATGAACGCACCAATCATCGTTACCAACATGACGAGGATGCCCGGAACCATGAAGGTTTTGTAGTTGAGGCTTTCGTTGAACCAGAATGAGTAAGTCGTATGAACCTGCTGAAATTTCACCGGTTCAAATTTCAATCGACTCAGATATTCTGTTCTCAGTTCGGCTGCCAGGTCCTGAACGATCCGGTTGGCATAAAAAGAACCCAGACCGGCCTTGGTGCCATCAATGGCATTGACAGTGAGTTGAATGCTGTTTTTGCTGTTATTGATCAGGTCTTTTTCAAAATGCCGGGGGATTTCAAAGACCAAATCTGTTTCTCCATCTTCCAGCATTTCCGCTCCTGCCTGGGTATCAAAGGATGTGCCTGATAAGATGAAATAACCAGATCCTTCCAGCTTGCTGCGAAGCAGGCGGCTGGCAGTTGATTGGTCCTTATCGATCCAGTAATATTTGAGGTTCCTGATTTCAAAATCTGCCGCAAAAGACAGCACCAACAGTTGGATGATAGGCATCACCAGAATGATGGGCAACATGCCCTTGTTGCGGAAGATTTGCAAAAATTCTTTTCTGACTAAGTATAGGATGGTTCTCATTCGAGTCGGATTTTAAATTTTTTTACACTTACGGCGATAAGGAAGGCAATAAATCCACAAAGGATCAATGTTTCCTGCCAGAGCAACTCCAGGCCTGAACCTTTGAGCATGATAGATTTTACAATGACGATAAACCATCGGGCAGGAATGATATTGGAAATGATCCGCAGTGGAAGCGGCATGTTTTCAATGGGAAAAATGAAGCCTGAAAGCAAAATCGTTGGTAGCATCAGCGCCATCAGCGAAAGCAAAAGAGCGGTCTGCTGAGTGTCTGACACGGTGGAGATTAAAATTCCCAATGAAAGCGCCAGCAGGATAAAGAGCAGTACTTCGATGAACAACAGAGGTAAGCTTCCCAATATGGGTACTTCAAAAACAAACTTACCCAACATGAGGATGATGATGGCATCCAGTAGTGATAACAGTACGTAAGGCACTACTTTGGCAATGATAATTTGACCGGCCTGCATCGGAGAGGCGAGAAGGACTTCCATCGTGCCAAGTTCTTTTTCTCTGGCGATGGAGATGGAGGTCATCATTGCAGAGACCAGCATCAACAGAACCGCTATCAGGCCAGGGACAAAATAGTAAACACTTTTGAGTTCCGGATTGTACCACATGCGTGAATCCAGGCTGATTTGGTAAGGAATGCTGGCAGTTTCATTGAGTTTTATGGTGTAATCTCCTATGATTGCCTGAAGGTAATTAACCAAAGTGTTGGCCGTGTTGGGGTCGGAAGCATCAGCAATGATCTGCACCTGTGCAGCGTTTTCAGTTTGTAGTTTTTCTCCAAACTGGCTCTCAAAAACCACCACTACTTTGATCTTTCCATCTCGAAAGGCTTCTGCTATTTCTTCTTCACTGTTGAGGTTTTTGGCCAGCTGAAAATAACTACTGGCCAATATCTTGTCTCGAAGTTCTGTTGATCGCTGATCTTTTGATAAGTCAAGAATCGCAATATTCGCATCTCGGATTTCATTAGTGATTGCAAATCCAAAAAGTAGGATCATCACTACCGGCATCCCAAAAAGGATGAGCAATGTGCGCCGATCCCGCAGGATGTGATAAAATTCTTTTCTTACAAATGCACCAAATCTTTTCATTTTATTGTTGGCTTTTGTACCCCTCCGCCTGCCGGCACCTCCCCTTAGCAAGGGGAGGATGGAGGGGTTAATTAAAGTTTTTTTACTGTCTACTATTCACTGCCTATTGGCCTTTGGCTCTTAGCTTTTAGCCTTAGTATTTATCTTTTTACTAACCTCTTCTAGCCTCTAGCTTCTCTCATCTATCTTCTAATCTCCTTTGGCTTTTTGTCATGTTTTTGTTTTCAATTATCAATTTAAATTCTCCATTTCCAGTTTCTCACCTCCAATCTCTAACTTCTAACCTCCAGCTTCCCCGCCTTCGTTGTACTCTGTCGGGCAGGTAACCTCTAGCTTCTAATCTCTAACTTCCAGTCTCCAAAACCTTCCCTTCTCTCGCTATTCCTACAAACACTTCATCCATATTGCTGGCGTTAAAGCCTTTTTTCAGTTCTTCCGGAGTGCCCAGCGCTGCAATTTTTCCTGATACCATCATCGATATTCGATTACAATACTCCGCTTCGTCCATGTAGTGAGTGGTCACGAAAATGGTCGTTCCCTTTTCTGCAGCTTCATAGATCATTTCCCAAAACTGCCTGCGCGTCACCGGATCCACACCACCTGTCGGTTCGTCCAAAAAGATGATCTGAGGATCGTGGAGCATCGCCACAGAAAATGCCAGCTTTTGCTTCCAGCCAAGTGGCAATGATTCTATTCTCGCATTGGCCGAGGACTCCATGCCCAGTCGGTGGAGCAGGGCCTCGGTTTTTGATTTGATGGTAGCATTTTTCAATCCATAAATCCCACCAAAAAGCTGGATATTTTCCTTCACCGTCAGGTCACTGTAGAGCGAAAACTTCTGGCTCATATAGCCAATGTTTCGCTTGATCTTTTCTGTTTCTTTGTACACATCAAAACCACTTACCTTCGCTTCTCCGGAAGTAGGAGAAAGTAGTCCGGTGAGCATTTTCATGGCAGTGGTTTTGCCAGCGCCATTTGCTCCCAGGAAGCCAAATATTTCACCTCGCTTCACATCAAAGCTGATGTCATCCACAGCGTGGAAGCTTCCAAAAGCTTTGATCAGGTGCTGAACTTTGATGATTTTTTCGTCAGTCATGAGCTGTCATTAATGCCATAAATGTGTCTTCAATGCCGGGTTTGGTTTCGTTGATTTCCACATCTCCAAATCCATGATTGGCCAGGAAATCAGCGATTTCTGTTACTTCAATTGGTCCCCGCTCATCGGTGTAGTGAATCTGCGAACCAAAAGAAAATACCGAATGAGCTTGCTCAAATTCTTTCAGAGCCTGCATGATCCCAAACTTATTGGAGCCTTTCAGTGCATAAAGCGGCCTGTCAAACCGGCTGATGATCCCTTCTGGTGTGTCAATCCCCATCACATTGCCTTCCTGCATCAGTGCTATGCGGTGACACTGGTCAGCTTCATCCATATAAGGTGTGGAGACAATGATGGTGAGTCCTTCCTTGTTGAGCTTTTTCAGCATCTCCCAAAACTCTTTTCTTGAAACAGGGTCGACACCCGTTGTAGGCTCATCCAGAAAAAGGATGTCAGGCTTGTGGATCATCGCACAACTTAGTGCCAGTTTTTGCTTCATCCCCCCGGAGAGAGCACCTGCTTTTCTAGTCTTAAAGGGTTCAATCTGGACGTAGATATCTTTGATCAGGCGATAATTTTCCTCAATAGTCGTTTCGAAAAGATGCGCAAACAGCGAGAGGTTTTCTTCAACAGATAAATCTTGATAGAGCGAAAACCGCCCGGGCATATAGCCCAGAATCTGGCGCAGCTTCTTATAATCCTTGTTTGGATCAAGTCCTAAAACGCGAGCCTCTCCACTGTCCGAGTAAATCAGAGATGTTAGGATTCTAATCAGAGATGTTTTTCCTGCTCCATCCGGACCGATCAACCCAAAAATCTCCCCCTCATTCACCGAAAGGTTAATCCCCTTCAGCGCCTGCACCTCACCGTATGTTTTGTGCAAATCTTTTACTGTTACTGCTTCCATTTTTTCAGCTTTTTAATGATTTTTTTTGGAGAGAAACCGCATTCCTCTGCCTCAATCGTTAGCTTTATCATCAGGCCTGCCTACCGAAGTGAAACATAGGTAGGTCTATTTTGATACTTACTAGCTTTGATAGGTCTTCGTTTTTCTCCCCTTTTGGGGAGATGTCCGCAGGACAGAGGGGTTATTTACCAAAAACAACCTCCCCCGGCATTCCAATTTTCAATCCGCCATCGTTCTTTACATCAAATTTCACTGCATAAACGAGGTTTACCCGCTCTTCTTTGGTCTGGATCACTTTTGGAGTGAACTCCGCTTCGGAAGCAATCCAGGCGATAGTTCCAGGGTAAGTTTTCATTTCACCGTCCTGAGTATCCACAGAAACATTCACCTGCTGACCGATTTTGAGCTGAGCCAGCTGATCTCCAGCTACGAATCCTCGTAAAGTCATCGTGCTGAGGTTAGCCATTTTCACCAATGGTTGTCCAGGCATGGCCAGTTCACCTTCTTCTTTGAATGTCTCCAGGATAGTTCCCGCTTGTGGTGCTTTGATCACAGTTTTGGTCAGTTGATCTTCGATCTGACGAATTTGCCATTGCAGTGGCTCGATCTCTGCGAGGAGGCCACGATTAGCAGTAGAAAGTTGACTCTTAGTAGCGGCCAGTTGTTTTTGTACCACTTTGAGCTGGCTGGTGAGGTCATCTACTTGCTTTTGTGTGGCGGCACTATCTGTAAAAAGTGATTTCACTCTATTTACTTCCCGAAGCAACATTTGCTCCTGTTCTTGTAATGAAGCCAATTGTACTGGCACATCCTGTAGTTTGCTTTTCAGAGCAGCTACTCGTGCTTTCAGTTGATTTTTTTGAAAGTACAACTGCATGCTGTCAACAGTTGCGATGACCTGTCCTTTTTTCACCTTGTTGCCCTCATCCGTCTTGAAAGCGGTGATTTTTCCATTTACTTCTGCAGAAACATAGTAAGTATCCGCTTCGAAGTTGCCATAAGCATCGGCCTTGTCTCCGTCCGACTTGCAACTTACAAGCAGGAGAGGAGCGAAGAGTATGGTTAGTATCTTTTTCATGTGTTTAATAGTACTGAAATAAGCGGTTTGCCACCCAAATTAATCATCACCGGTTGGTGTTTCTCAATATTTGGGTTGAGCATCATGCTCATTTCATGTTTTATAAAATTTGACTTTATAGCATTAAGCAATTGGCTTTAGGCCTGGATTGAATCTCGGTTATTGTGCCTTTTACTAATGCTTATTTTATTGTTTTTAGTTATTTTCTTCTTTGCTTATTACTGTTTGCTGAAAGCGCCTAGCGTATTGCGTATTGCGTGTGGCGATCAGCGTTAAAGCCCCGCAATATTCTGTTTAGTCACTTCAGCTTTTGCCAGTTGGATCATATGCAGGTTATACTGGAGTTCAGCTCTTGTTAGTGAGTTCAGTTCAGATAGATAATCTGTCGCTGTAATCACTCCCCGTTCAAATTGCGAAGCGGCTGTTTCCGTAATGTCTCTCTGTAAATCGAGGAGTTCCTTATCTGTAGTCAGAGATGAAGCAAGCAGTTCAATTTCGCTTTGCTGTTTGATTAGTTGATTTCTGACATTCTTTTCAAAATTCTCCTTTTCACTCAATACGATTTCTTCGTTGATCGCGAGTATTTCACGTTGCTTCTTGCTGGAGTTCCAGTCCCATGGAGTCCATTTGAGCTGTGCTCCAACGATATAATACTGATGCCATGTGGTTTGGAAGAAATTGTATGGATTTGGTTGACCAACACCATAGGTACCAAATGCGGCGAGTTTTGGTCTGGTTTTCGTTTGTATGAGCGATTGCTGAGCCTGAAGCTGTTCCATTTTCTTGGAGAATATCAGTAGTTCAGGTCTATTGATTGTTTCTAGATTTGAGTTGTTTTCCGGGATTACCAGTTCAGTTTCGCTAGTAATCGGTTCGCCAATCCAGTCGCTGAGCACCAGCACTAAAGCGGTTCGCCTCATCCGCAATTCATTTTGCTGTTGCTCAGTGGAGAGTTTTTGTTTTTGAAGTGACTTAAGCTCACTTGTTAGTAATACCCCATTTTTCACAGCGGATTTTGCTCTATGAAGTTGGTTGTCTAGTTCAGCAATCACAGCTCCATTGATTTCTTCACTTCGCTCAAGTGTAAGTATCCCGAAATACAGTTCATTGATCACTTCACGAATCTGGTAAAGCGAAGCTTTTAGCTGTGCTGCCTGCACCTCTGTTTTTGCGTTCTCTACAAAACTGGAAGCTCGTGAAGCTCCACCATCGTAGATGTTTTGATTCAGATTGACGGTGAACTGATACTGATTCTTTGGGATCTGAGGCACATCTGCTCCAGGCACACTAAATGGCAGTTTGAAAACTGCGGATTGATAGCTGCCCCGGCCCTGTAGGTTGATCCCGGGAAGCCAGTTGTTCTGCACCAGCTCTTTGTTCAATGCATCCAGTGAAGTGATGTACTGTTCCTGTCGTTTTAGCGGACTTAGCAATTCTGCTTTTTGCTGGCAATCTTCCAGTGTTAGCAGCTGTCCGTATCCTTTGGTGGTTAGTAGTATGCCAGCCACAAAAAGGAATAAGATATTTACTAATCGGTTTAACCTTTTGGTTAATTTCATGACAAAAAAATTTATGGTTTCAATGCATTCATTATAAATTTTGGAACTTCTATCATGCGTTCCTGTAAAAAAGCAGTGTATTGATCGTTATCCATGCCAGCCACACTCTGAAATAAGTTACGACCGGCAAATGGAAACACCAGCATAGAAATGAGGTTCATCACAAACATTTCTACTTTGATTTCCCGAATATTTCCTTTTTCAAATTCCCTTTTCAATTGATCTTCCAGGTTTTTGAAAACTTCGCGACCTGTTGGAATTTTGTTGGTAATGCGTTTAGGGTCATTCTGGAGCTCGCTGAGGATGAAAAGTGGTAATTCTCGGTGATTGGTTAAGAGTTCCGTATATCTTTCAGCGATTTGATAAACTTTGACTTCCAGTGGAAGATCGCTGTTTAATAGGCCAAAAAGTCTAGGAACAAAACCACTCATTACTTCTTCAAACACTGCATTGAACAATTGATCTTTACTGCGATAGTAATAGTGGAGCAATGCTTTGTTGATCCCGGCCTCATCGGCAATCTCCTGCATTCTGGCGCCGGATTTACCTTTAGCCATAAATACTTTTCTCGCTCCCTCAATGATTTTTTGCTCCGTGCTCAATTCGTTCATGATGCAAGTATACGGAGATTTAACCAAATGGTTAAATTAATTGGTTAATAATTTATTTGAACATTATTAAAATTAAATGTTATGATTAACTGAGTATGAAGTGCAGATTACTGTGAAATTCCATAAATTCCGACTAGAAAGAGATTCTTAATGCCCAGAAAATATATTATTCTGTTTTTGATTTATCTCATCATATGTGCAGTTCTTATTCTGCTCTATGATCACTTTATGGTTTACGTAGGTGTGGGATTGAGTTTTCTTTTCGTGATTCAGCTATATTTAGCATATTATACCCACTATGTCCGATTGCCGAAAGTAGAAATACTAAGAGGGCAAAGAGTATTTGCATATCTAAAGAGCGTATATGGTTCTGGAGCTGAGATTCAGAAAGGTTATTTTGAATTTCATTTTCAAGATAGAACTATCCTTTTTCGCTATTTTTCTGATGTTGTTAAGAATTTAAGAATCGATAATAACCTGATCCTTTATTTAGATATTAGTCAACTGGATCCCTATCTTCAAAAGCTGTGTAGAATTCATTTTTATTGTACTGATTTTGATAATCGTACCTGGGTTATGGAAAGAGTAGATACTTTCTTCAGTAGTTCCACCAAAGCCCTTTCTAGACAATCGATAAAAACTGTGAAGCGATTAATCGAAGAAGTAGATCAATATGTTGAGGAAAAGACGGCTCAGTCGAAACGGACTATTGATTAATTTCACCTTCCTCCACCACTCTATCAAAATCTGACCACTTCCAGTTCTGATCATTGTAGACTTGCTCTTCTGGTTTTTCTTTGGAATCGAACCTTTTGTCTTTTGGGATTTCAGTGGAGTCACCCGGAATGATATCATTAATTTTCAGGAGCTGCTGTATGTCAAAATTGGAAACCTCATTTTCATGAAACATATATCGTTTCTTCATGACAGCATGGGCTTCTACGGTATAATAATCAGGATACCAGTAGCCATCGATGAATTGGGAACGAACTACCTTTTTGATCCTTGGTGTAGAGATGGAGATCCCAAATGAAAAGAGAATAGGTTCTAGTAAAATGGGGATCACAAAATCACCGGTATACTCAACAGAAGCTATTGCATTAGCTTTCAGATCGATATAGATTTTACCCTCAGTTTTCAGATGATCGACTTTTCCTTTTGAATCAAAATTGATAACCATCAGCTCTCTGTCTTGGTAGGTAACAGGTGTACCAAATTCGTATCTGAATTTTCTAAATTGAGTACTATCCATGAAGGCCTCCAGTTTATTGATGTCCAAATCAAGAATTTCTTTAGGTCCACCAAAGTTTACCTGGATCATTTCGGATTCGTCTTCTTCATATTCTTTTCCTTTCTTCTCTGCCTTTCTGCGCTTCCGGTCATCCTTTTTGTCGCGCATGGTCTTCATAAACTGAAGTTCTTGTGGGTTTTTAGCAGTTTCATAAAGTGCTAGTTGGTACTGATTAGAGGTTGTGTCTTCATACTCCGGATAATGAAACTTGAAAATCCCTTCGTTGTAGGCGATATAGCCATTGTTTTCTTTGAATTTTTCCCGATAATAGGCTTTGGCAGAGTAGGCTTCTTGTGGAGCTGCTTTTTCCATATTTCGGACAACTCGCTTGATGTATTCCTCGGGTGAAAGCGGACGAACCACTATTTCTTCCAATGTTACAATGCTTGGTTTGAGTAAGATGACCTCAGGAGTTTTGGTAAAATCAGATACTTTGATCGAAGTAGATTTATAGCCCATGTAACTGATGACCACTTCGCTGTTTTTAGCAGATTTGGGCACGTTTAGCTCAAAATATCCTTCCTGATTGGTAATGGTGCCAAGGCTGGTTCCTTTGAATCCAATTGTCGCAAAAGGCAGACTTTCGTTACTTTCAGCATCTTTGACCCACCCTGTTAACGTTTGACCGTGAGTCTTTAGAGTGGTAAACAGAATGATTCCCCAAAGTGCGATAAATCTTTTCATTTTATGAGTTTTTGGCGTTACAACAAATAGATGCAGAAATCATAAAAAAGGTAACAAGGGGAAGTGAATTTTAACGTTTTTTAGGCTTGGTTGGAAGCTGGAGGTTAGATAGATGTAAGGGTTTGGATCTGAAAGAGAGAAGCGCAGTGCGAGAGGCGTACAGGGAAAACTCGTAACTTTTTAAAAAGCCGTTTCAGCAAGCCACTTTAGTTGATTGATGTTCCTGCTTTCAGGAGTAAGTCTTAATACTGTATTTCTAATATAGCACCCTAATGCTGCGTTACATTGCCCAATCATGCCGATCCTTCGAGATTGAGTGATCACTCGCGTGGTTTTTTTGAGTCGGAGAAGTTCAAATTGTTTGAAAGCTGCATCCATGCTGTTTTCTTTCAGAAGGCTCAGCAATGTGGCAGCATCTTCCATGGCCTGGCAGCCTCCCTGGCCCATATTGGGTGTGGTGGCGTGGGCAGCATCACCAACCAGGAGCGTCTTATCAAAAGCAAATTGTTTGATTGGGTTAATGTCTGCAATGTCGCCCCAGATGATACTATCCTCATCAGTTTCATGAATTACCCGGAGGAGATCAGTGTTCCATTTTCTGAAATACTGAAGGATGTCTTCTTTGGTGCTGTTCTTCATTATTGGGTCATTTTTGGCTGCATTTTTCACAGCAAACCAATAAATGACATCATCTTTTACGGGAACAACACCGAGCCGCTGACCTGGTCCCCAGCTTTCGATGATGGTATCTTTGTATGGATAGTTATCCGGTATCCGACCGATTCCTCGCCAACAGGTATAGCCGGCATATTGCGGTGTACTGCCTGGAACTAAAGTTTGGCGAATCACAGAGTTGATGCCATCAGCAGCTATGATATAATCTGCATCTACACTACTGCCATCAGTAAAAGTGACCTTTGAAGGCGAACTGTGTTCATAACTCTTGACCCGCTTGTTAGTGATGATTTCCGCATGCTGTAGTTGGTCAACTAGCACCTGCTGCAAGTCAGCCCGATGTATCGCAAGACTCACTTCGCCTAAAATATCAAGATGCTCTTCATAATTGAATTTGGTCAATGGTTTTGCATGTTGGTCTGTGATCATGCCTTTTTCCATGGATTGGCCTTTGGATAGCAGGGCGTCATACACTCCCAGGTGATGCGCAGCTTTCATAGCGTTGAATTGCAGCGTGATACCAGCACCAGCTGGTTTGAGCTCTGGTGCAGCTTCGTAAATGACACATTCATAACCGCTTTTTTCTAATGCAATAGCAACTGAGAGCCCGGCAATTCCTCCGCCTATGATGGTGATTTTCATTTTTCTAAATATTTAGAACAAATGTACTAAACGTATTGATTAGAACGAATGTTCTAAAGAAAATATTATTTTTAAACCATGGCTGATACAAAGAGAAAAATACTTGATAAAGCGTTGGAGCTGTTTAACGAACGAGGATCTGAAAAAACAACTGTTAGGCATATTGCGGCAGAACTGGGCATTAGTCATGGCAATCTTTGCTATCACTACCCAAATACGGACGAGATTGTCAAGGCATTATATAATGAGTTAGTTAGCCACCTGAATAGCAGTATTTCAGCAGCTGTTGAGTTTTCCCTGGTTGATTTGATGCAAGTCACAGAAAAGACTTTTGAGCTTTTCTATCAATATCGATTTATACTAATAGAGTTTGTGGCTATTGCGCGGCGTATTCATGAAGTTAAAACCCACTTTAGGGAATTACAGAAGCACCGGGATGCAGAATTCGGAATGATGTTTCAGAGGCTTCAAGAGGATGGATTGATGAAACCTGAATTATTCCCAGGGCAGTATGAATTGCTTAAAGAGCAAATGACACTGGTAGGAGATTTTTGGATGAGTGAAGCGGAGATATTGTTTGATGGAAGTCGGGAGGAGAAAATCCGACACTATGCCAGGTTATTCAATAGCCTGATGGTTCCTTATTTAACTGAGAAGGGAATTATGCTTTATTTGATTGATATGTAATTGGATAATATATTATCTAAAATTAAAATAAATAATCATATTTGGCTAATATATTAGCTAAAATGAATCTCTATACACCAGGGGAAATACAGGAAGTAATAGCGCGGCAAGCGCAAAAAAAGCGTAAGCGATTGAAACTATCACAACAACTGCTGGCTGACAAGTCTGGTGTTTCCTTGGGTAGTGTCAAGCGCTTTGAGCGAACCGGGCAGGTATCGCTTGGGTCACTTCTCAAAATTGCATTGGTGCTTGATAATTTACAGGACTTTGAATCCTTGTTCAAAGATTCTGGCATTCCTCAGTCTTTAGATGAAATCTTAAAAGGGAAGAAATGAAACTGAAACCAGTTGAGTTGGATCGAGAGATTTTTGAAATCATAAATGTGTTTTTTTACAAAAATTATACACGTGAGAACTAATGTAGATATCAATGATCAATTGCTGGAGAAGGCCAAAAAAGCTTCAGGCCTAAAGACCAAACGAGCGGTCATCGAAAAAGGGCTTGAAACCCTGATTAAGCTGAATGAACAATCTAAAATCAGGCAGCTTAGGGGTAAGGTGGAATGGGAAGGTGATCTGGATGAAATGCGCGAGTGGTGAAAGTAGTTGCTGATACGAGTGTATGGATTAATTACTTCGAAGGAGTAGCATCAAGTGAGACTGATATTCCAGATCAGTCACTATCAAATGATACAGTAGTTTTGGGAGATATTGTGTTGATGGAAACACTTCAGGGAATTAAAAATGAACGTCAATTTCAAAAGACGACAAAGTACCTTCAGGCGACTGAGCAAGTCCAAATGCTGAATCCAAATTTGGCTGTCGAATATGCGGTATATTATCGAATACTGAGAGGAAAGGGAATTACCATTCGAAAATCAAATGATGTAATAATTGCTGGTTATTGTATCAATCAAAAATTACCACTCTTACAATCCGATCGGGATTTCAAGCCTTTTGAAGAATACTTTGGATTGGAAGTGGTTTGATCGTAGGATCTTTGTTTGCTTCATTGTTTGAATAGCCTGCTTACCAAAGCAATTTTTGTGAGTGAACCATGAGTTGGACAGTCGGTTCGAAAGATCAGACTGTGTATGTAATAAAGGCACACCAAGTCATAGACTTGGATTTATGAAAAAGACCCAAGTTGCAAACTTGGGCCAGGATTGGAAGTTTTAGGTATTAGATTTTTAGTTACCTAAAAGCCTAATACCCAAAACCCAGTGCCTTAACTATACTTCTTCTTTCTCGCTCAGCTCCTTCACATTGTCTTTAGGATTTCTATCGATCAGCTTGTTGATTGGGTCAATACCTGCTTTGGTTGGCTTGGTTCCTACAGTGATTTCCAGCTGATTTTCCTGCTCTGTGAATTGGTGCTTTTTCAGGTAAATCAAGCTGTCTTTGCCGTCTTTCCCTTCTGTGAATACACCTACATCTATCCAGTCTTTGAGTGGAATGCTCTCTTCACTTCCCAAACTATCCGCCCGGTATTTGATCACATCCAAAGTGAGATTTACTTTGTATTCATCATCGCTAACTTTTTCATATTCTGCTTCTGTAGTTTTGTTTTCAAACAAAGTGATCGTCTCAAACATGTCGGTAATGATATACTGCAGACTATCCGGGGTTACCTCTCGATAATATTTGATCAAATCCCTTGAAGTTGGATAAGGTGCTTCTTTAAATGCCCAATCCTGATTGAATCGTTTCAAAGCAGCATTGACACTGTCCTCTCCGATATAATCCTGCAAGGCATACATCACCAGAGATCCTTTGCGATAATGAATGTATCCCTGGCCTTCTACCTGGTCGAGCGGCATTTCTTTTTTCTGTTCAAAAGTCCGGCCCATCAGGTAAGAGTTGAGTTCATGCCGTAGAAATTCCTTGATAATCTCAGGAGGGAAGTTATGCTTCATCACCATCAATGCACTATACTGAGAAAGTGTTTCGGACAGCATTGCATTTCCTTTTACACCCGCTTCAGTCACCTGGTGTCCCCACCACTGGTGAGCCACTTCATGAGTAGTTACATAAAAAGGCAGATCCACATCGTCAATCTTGATATTCTGGATGAAACCAATTCCTTCAGAGAATGGAACCGTATTGGCAAATGATTGAGCAAAAGTTCTGTAACGTGGAAACTCCATGATCCTCAACTGACGAAACTGATAAGGACTGAAATTTTCCGTGTAATAGCTCAAGGCTTCCTTCATCCCATGCATCATCCGGTCGGTATTATAATCATGGCCTTTGTGGTAATAAATTTCCAGATTCACCTCAGGTAAAGTATCGACTGGAGGCTGCCACACATCACGTACCACTTCGTAATCAGCTGATACTACAGAATAAAAACTCACCATCGGTGTATCCATTTTATAATGATAGAAAGTGCGGTCACCTTCCGTCCATTTTTTCTGGAGATAGCCGGGAGCAATGGCAATCTGACTGCTATCAGTGCTCACTACAATTTGAAAGCTGATTTTATCAGCATCATCCCCAAAAAGACTTTGTGCAATTCCTCTGGGATCATCCGTATCCAGCATTCGCTCTTTCACTTCCAAATCTTGTTCTTTACGATCATCATCGCTACTCAACTCAAAACCCTCGTTGTAACCCAAACCCGGGAAATACATGGTATTATTGAAAAATGTACCATTGTAAATCACATCGGTATTGGAACCGCCTTCTTTAAAACCGACCGTGGTGAAATCCACCTCAAAATTCATTTTGATAGAATCACCAGGCGCCAACGGTTGATCAAGCTTATATATCGTGTATTTAAAATCTTTGTATGCAGTATCTACTGCATAGGCTTTTTCAAAATCAACCTTCGTTTTCAATTGATCATCAACACCTTCCTGGATATGAATTTTGTCGATCGTTTCCCCGGATTTATTCTTTAGAACATAGTATCCTTTGGCTTTGAAATCCCGGGTTTTTGGATATAAATCAACTTCCACGTAAGTGTCAATAATCTTTGGCTGAGGCAGGAATTCAAACTGTTTCAATGTTCTCTCATAAGCTGCTTGCTGTTCATTCTGCTCATCCGAGTTTTGGTATTCGTTGAGCACGTTGGTGTTGTAATAAATGAAAGCTCCGCTTCCGGTAAATACAACCAAAGAAAGAATGATTGTGAAAGCCGCCTGCATGTTGAGCCGGGCTTTTCCGAGTTTCATTCTGATGAAAAAGTTGGAATCCAACCCTCGAACGGTGAAAAGAATCGCTACAGCATAGAAGACAGCTGCCAGTCCAAACCAGTAAACATTGAACCACGAAAAAGGAGTGACATAGTGTCCATACTGGTTCATTTCGGAGTATTGACCAAGTGAAGCTCTGGCGAAGTAGAACATGCTGTGCTCAATACCCAATTCGTTCATGACGATCATCGAAATGTAGAAAACGAACATCAACCCAAAGCCCACAAACTTATGATTGACTAGAGCTTGAACAAACAAGCCCAGTATCACATAAAGCACCATAACAGCCAATGTGTCTCCAAAAAGACTGCTGAAATAAATATTCCATTCGATCACCGGGTAGCCTTTGATGAGCTGGATCATTACACCGCAAAACATCAAAACAGCTAGTATGAAAATGCTCATTAAAACCATTCCGAGAAACTTGCTGGCGAGACTCACAAAGTTTGGGAAAGGCAATGCATCGTAAATCAGGTTCATTTTCACATCGCGCTCTTTCCATACAATTTCTCCGGTATAAAAGACAGTGATAATGATGAAGAATAGATTGAAAATGCCGATACGCTGAACCGCACGGCTGGTTGTCATGTAGACTTCTATGTCATATCCGGCACCTCCGTCCACAAATGAAATGAGAAAGACAAATAATACACCCGCTAATGCAATCATCAGGAACGGGCCTTGTTTTACAATCCATCGGAAATAAAACCACGTTAGATTCTTGATCTGTGCCAATTGAGCTGAAAACCCGAATAATTGCTGCACAGCTGGTGTTTCTATGATTTTTTCATGGAGTTCTCGGACGGCTTGTTTAGATTTTTTGCGAGTTTTTTTACTGGCTTTTCCTGCCAGTTGGAAATCGAAATTCACATAGGTGATTACCAAAGAAATGAGCCCCAGACCTAACCAAATGAGTCTATTGGAGAGTACATAATTGGTGAAAGGAATCAACTGGCTGTTTTGCTCTGCTACCGTCCAATACTGCGTAGTAACTTCCAGTGCGCCAAACCCAAACGGATCCAGCATGGCAGCCAGCCCCTGATTGTCTAGCTGTGATAGGAATGTCTGTGCCGCCAGGTAGCCCATAAACAGGATAATTCCCTGAGCATAAACCACTACCATTCGCCGGCCAAGTGTTCCTCCCATGAAGAAAATCGACCCAAAGACAAATAAGTTAGGCAGAACAAAAGTGATGAATGGATTCCAGTAGTTCATGAAGCTGAAGGGCATCAGCTTGTCAGCATTGTCTTGCCAGGGCCATGCAAAGGCCTGCCCAAACATGGTCCCCAGTAAAATAGCCGAACAAATGACCAGAAGAGTGATGAACGATCCAATGAACTTTCCACTCAAATAGTCAAACTTACTAATCGGTGTAGTGAAGATCATGGAATCGGTCTTGTGCTCAAAATCACGCAGTACAGGTACACCCATCACAGCGGAAGCGATGAAAATTCCAAAAATCATGATTACTAGCATCAAAGCAGTAAGCACGATTGGGGCATTTTCCATGACTTTCCCACCGCTGCCTCCAGCACGTACAATGTCAGTGGAGGTGGCTAGAAATGACATTACTGCCAATAATAAAAAATAAATATAGGTGACGGGTCTGCCAAACCGGTAGTTCAGCTCAAACTTGATAAACTCTAGCATAATGTTAAAGATTTATGGTTTAGGCTGCTACTTCAGCTGATTGAACAGATTCGCTGATTTTGGAGAAATATACATCTTCCAGGTCAGCTATTTTAGGTGCAAATGTGTCGTCCGGACGTGATTCACTAAATACGTGAATGTCTGGTTTCCCAGCAATGAGTCGCTCAGAAATCACATTGTATTTAGCTTTATACGCTTCCATCTCATCTTTTTCGATGGTTTTGCTCCAGATTTTTCCTTCTATGCTACTGATAGATGCGATGGGGTTTCCAGTGAGCAGGACCTCACCCTGATTGATAATGGCCATGTTGGTGCAAAGCTCTTTCACATCGTCCACGATATGAGTAGAAAGGATCACTACAGTGTTTTCACCAATTTCACTTAGCAGATTAAGGAAACGGTTTCTTTCAGCTGGATCCAGTCCGGCTGTCGGTTCATCCACAATGATCAGTTTAGGATCGGAGATCAGAGCCTGAGCAATGCCAAATCGCTGTTTCATACCACCGGAGTAGCCACCAAGCGATTTTTTCCTGTGCTGCCAGAGATTAGTTTTTTGTAGTAAAGCTTTTACCAATTGCTTTCTTTCTCCGCTTTTGGTAATTCCTTTCAGAACGGCAATGTGATCCAGTAAATCAATGGCAGTTACTTTAGGGTAGACACCAAATTCCTGTGGCAAGTAGCCAAGCAGCTTCCTCACTTCATCTTTTTGCGTGAGTACATCTATGTCGCCTAGTTTGATGGAGCCGGTATCTGGTTCCTGAAGTGTGGCAATGGTTCGCATGAGCGAGGATTTACCAGCGCCATTTGGTCCCAGCAGGCCAAACATCCCAACAGGGATTTCCAGGTTTACATTTTTGAGTGCTTGCACACCATTGGGATAGGTTTTCGAAAGGTTTTCAATTGAGAGATTCATAGGATCGGTTTTGATTAATTGGTCGTCTTTAGCCGGTAATTATTACACCGGTAAGGGAATTTGAGGTTTTTTAACAATCCAAGCAAAACAAAGCTTTACGAACGGTCGTTATCTTCCCCAGTCAGCATTATGCCACTGCAACCTATTCATGGTTGCGGTATTTATCACATCAACCATTTTTGTACCCTATTAGGGTGTTTTGTAATTAAATATTCAAGACAATTATGAAGCTGAATGATTCAAATTCTTACAAAAACTGTGATCTAAAGATTAATCAAACTTTAACTTTTTCTAATACAATCGTTTGTTTTTTGTTCTTAATGTAATAATTCAAATGATTATTGAATGATATCTCGATATACCCTTACTTTGTTAAAAAATTCACAACATTATGACGAAATCAAAAATCAGACTTTACCTGGCGCTTGACCTGCTAATCATGTTGGTTGGGTTAGCCCTTTGCGGACTTTCCATTTATGGTTTATATAGCAACGTTGCTATAGAGTTGCTGCTATTTGTAAGTACCATGGGTGCTATCATGACGATGCTCGGATCTTCATTATTCATAGATCTTATTCGTTTCAATTCTTCCATGAAGAAATCGGAATTCCAGTTTCAGTACTGAAACAAAACTTCTTGCTCCATGAAGGCCTAGCCCCTAAAGGTCTTTTGGGAGTTGAGAACTGCCTCCCTTATTCTGGATGTGACCTCTTCAAAAGATAAAGGTTTTAAAAGCTTAGGAGGGTCAATTTCCAAATCAATATCACCAAAATAGCTTACTGCTCTAAGTGCAATCATTGGATTGTAATTCGGATACTTGGCTGTATAAAAGTCAATAAGATCATCCAAACAATATTGTTCAAGGAGAAAATAGATATCAATAAAATCTTTGAGCCTTTTGCCAGAGTTGGTAATGGCATGAAGCTTCATGGCTGCAATGTCCTCAATTGATAGCATTCTGATGCCTTCCTCCAAAACTACAGGACGAATAATCGGAAAATTGTGGCGAATGAAGTCCACTTTTATGCCATTGATGAAACCAATGATGCTGTTTTTAACATTTAGTTTAACATCAATTTGAAAGTTTGAATTATTGAGAAGTTCTAGTAATTGTTGATTATTGAACTCACCCTGGCAAAATAGATCAATGTCTATAGAATTTCTGTGACCAATTTGCAATGCAAGTGCTGTGCCTCCAACCAGGTTGAATTCCTTCAGCTCCATTAAGTTCTGCAAGTCAATGATCAGCTTAAACGTTTCTGGGGCTATCAGAAATGGATCTCTATGCAACATTGAGAAAATCTGATTTCATGAAAAAGCGTGTGAATTCCTTTTCTCTGGGACCTAGCTGAGCGCTCCATTCATTCACTTCCAGCATTTTCTCCTCTCCATAGTATCGCTTGATTTCGCGCCATTCTTCAAGGTTACCTAGTTGTAAAATCCGCTCTATTACAATTTTATAAGACTTGTCATAGTTGAATGTCTCCAGGTCATATTCCCATAGGTAATATCCGGGTATGTTGGGTTTGTCTTTCATAGCATGAACTTCGGCTAATAAATTTAATCAATAATCGTTTGTTTCAATCTTGTACCGGAAGAAGGAATTGCACCACTCCAAAGTTCCGGTTTCAGCAAGGAATCAGCATCTGGATTTCTGAGCGCATTGAGTAGGCTGGACTTGATTTGTTGATTTTCTTTTTGAAGATCTGTCAGGAGGCTTTTTACAAATTGTCGCTTCATGCCGTCCTGCGAACCACAAAGATTGCAAGGGACAATCGGCCATTCCATCAAACTGGCATACGCTTCCATGTATTTCTCCTCCAATGCATAAAGTGGTCTGATGATGTGGACATTTTCTTTGTCGGTAATGTAATGAGGGGCCATGCTTGCCAACTGGCCGGAGTAAAAAGCGTTCATCAAGAAGGTCTCAATCAGGTCATCCAGATGATGACCCAACGCAATCTTATTGCAACCCATTTTGTGAGCGAGATCATAAAGTACTCCTCGTCGCAATCGGCTGCAAAGTGAACAGTAAGTATTGCCCTTCACTTTTTCAACTACTACAGAGTAAGTATCACGCTTTTCAATATGATAAGGCACTTGCCAATCTTCAAACAACTGAGGTAAAATATGATCGGGAAAGCCAGGTTGTCCCTGATCCAGATTCACGGCAACAATCTCGAAATTGACCGGGGCTTTTTGCTGAAACTGCTTCAAAAAATGCAGTAAGCACAAACTGTCTTTTCCACCACTTACAGCCACCATCACTTTATCTCCCGCTTCAATCATGCTGAAGTCTGCAATGGCTTTGCCGATTTCCTTATTGATTTTAGAATGAAGTTTTTTCTCCTCAAATTGTTCCTGCATGTTTTCTTTCAATCGAAATGAACTGCAAATATCGGAGCAAATCGGAAACTAGGGTAAAACGCCTAGTGTTTGAATTTTACTTCATATTGTAAAACAACCATTCCTGCTCTTGAGCTGGCTTTTATTTCATCTCCTTGATTGATGAATATGGGTCTGTTTTGAAAGCCAATGGTGAATTTGGAAGCATGTCCATTCAGTAAATAACTACAACCTATCTCGTACCAAATCATCTTGTCATTAAGTGCATCGAAATTGGCGTATTCAGCAATAATGTATGGTTGTACACCGATGTTTTTTCCGCTTTTTGTGGAAAGAGATTTGTGAAAGGCAGCATAACTCAACAGGATGTTTCCACTACCGGTAGTTGGGAACGCATTGCCTTTGCCATTGTAAACCACTGATGAGGTGGCACCATTTGCAGCATTATTTGCACCAATGCTTCTAATGAAGTTGGGGCCCAGATTGTGATGGATGAATGAAGCTGAGAATGTCCAGGTACAGCCAGAGTGATGTGTTCGCTCATACAAAATATCAACAGCAAAGGACTTGGCGGCATGTGAGAGCGTATCACCATTGTTTATAGTAGCTGTAGCCTTATTCTCATATAGAAATCCTCCGCCAATATTGAAGATTTGTTTGCTCCCATGATAAGTCCACGGAGAAAATGCTGAACTCAACCCTTCTTTGTCTAGAAATTGGTATTTCAAATAACCTGAAGTGAAAACTGACCTTGGATCATTAATGAATCGTGCCTGTGTCCCCAAAGCGGAATTCGCCCCACTGAAAGGTTTATTGAGTATCAATCGGTAGTCCCATTTTCCTGTTTGCCCATGGAGTGCTATGCCCAGTTTTCTGAAAAAATCGTCCTGGACATTCAAAAAAGGGGTGCCAGCATAGTTAATATCAGTTCCTAAGGCATGAAAAGTTGAAGGTGCTGCATATCTCGTTAAGCCTGTATAAGCGTGCTTTCCGACAGCCAAAGAAATATGTGAATTGATATCATAATCGATATAGGCATCCAGCAGCTTTGGAGGAATGTCCTTATTGAACTGGTTCAGGTTGTTGTTTCCAAGCTGGATACAATACCTCAAGGATTCATTTACAGAGCCTTTGACCCCCAACCGATAGCGACGAAGAGAAAAAGCCCAAACATTATTTTGAGGTATTCCATCAATAGTAGATCCAGGGTTAAGTGTGGCATAGCGTGTCCAGATTTGTGCTGCTCCGAAAAAAGTGAGTGATTCTTTGTTTTGGGCTTGAGAATCGATCGGTATTAATACAGTTAGCAATATCCAGACAAATAAAATTTTTAAGCGGTCCATGATCCTATCAGTTTGACATGACATGGGTTAATGTTGTTTCGTCAGGTGGTTTTGCGCAGTTGTGCAAGCAGGGTTTCTTGATCAATTACCGGGGTGTATTTTTGATAGTCAATCCCTTTTCTATGTAAGAATTTTGTAATCAAAACCTTTACTGTTTCATGCAAAGCTGACCGTGTCCAGGGTTTCTCAATGTAGTTGTCCAGATGAGCTGTATTGATAGCTTCAATGGTGTCTTTGTGAGTTGCCTGACCTGTGAGTAAAATGGTTCGTGTATCATCAAATCTGCTGTCAGACCGTAGCTTTTTCAAAAGATCAACACCGGATTTTTTAGGCATTACCTGATCAGTAATCAGTAGGGCGACATGGTTCCCTGCTGCATCTATGGATTCCATCACTTCCCAGGCCTCATCGGCTGATTCACATTCTTCGATATTGAGCAGTCGCTCAAACATTTCCAGATCCTCAGAGAGTGTATTGAGCACTTCCCGCTGATCATCCACACAGATAATATACAATTTGTCCATGGCTATTGTATTATGGGTATTTTCACAGTAAACACGGTTTTTCCTGGTTTGCTTTCTACTTCTATTAAAGCATCATGTTCGGTCACAATGCGCTGCACTACTGCCAACCCTAGTCCTAATCCGAAATTGAGTCCGCCAACTTTAGTTGTAAAACTTGGCTCAAAGATCCTTTCCGTGATTTCCTGAGGAATTCCAGGTCCATTGTCGGTAATTGTTACGATTACATGACTCGAAGAATGGTCTGAAGCAATATTGATCTCAGGATTTTCCACATTGGCATGGAGCATACTTTCAATTCCATTTTTGACGAGATTGATCCAAACCTGGACCAACTGGCCGGAGCAAGCTTCTGTTTCGGGAATGTAAGCGTCCAGAAACACGGTAGTTTTTACTTTCTTCGTTAGGTTCTTCAGGATTACCATCGCCTCAGAAATGCTGTCATTAATATTTACATCTTTCGTCCACTCATGCTCTGTTACACCGAGTTGTTTCACCGATTTCACCACATGTGTTGACTGCCGGGCAGCAATCTGCATGTCGTGTAGGGTGCAGCCAACCTCCCAGTAATTATAGATTTTGTCCGGAGAAGCATTCTCCTTTTTTATTATTGAAGCAATTGCTTCAGGTGCTATTCCGGTTTTTGAAAGTCTGCGAACCTGTGAGCTTTCCAGCCCTTTGATTTTCTCAAATTGCTTCCTTCTGTCGCGAGCTTCCTCACTGCTAAGTTCTTGTCCTTTTTCCAGGCCCATTTCAAAAAATTGGGTCAATTCAGTCTTGTGGTCATGATTGACACAACTGGAAATGAACTCACCAAGTCTTTCTAAACTACTATTGATCACACCAATGGAATTGTTGAGTTCATGGGCAACACCAGCAGCCATCTGACCAAGTGTAGCCATTTTCTCCGCCTTGAGCAGTTTCTGCGCATCATTGTATTTTTCACGCGCCATTTGCTTGGCATAATGCTGTCTTGTATACAGTTCATTGACCAAAATGGAAATCAAAAATGGAGTCAGTTGGATCATTTCCTCATTGGAATGATCAGACAAGGCTTTGTCATAAAAATATACCTCAGAGTCTTCCACAGCCACCACTTTAGAATAGCTAAGATTTTCATCTGAAAAATATGAATAAACACCAATGAATTTGTTTTCCGTTGCTTCAAAAATCGGGTAAGATTCCAGCTCTGCATCACTTAAGTAGCCAAGTAGCCGACCTTTTGTTACCAGGAATAACCTGGTATTATTTTGATTGTGATCCAGCAGAACCTCTCCTTTTTCTAATGAAAGTCTGTTTTTTTCATTTGAAAAGAACTGCTTTTTGACCCAATGAAAGTTTACTTTTTCTGCCATGATTCTGAGTTTAGAAAAAACCTAAAGTTCCGAGTAAATACATCAACGCGTAGTTGAACAATAACCCAATCAGGGAAATAATTACACCTGGTTTGGCCATGTGCTTGGTTTCCAAAGTTCCGGTTGCGAAGGCCAAAGCATTTGGGGGAGTACTGATTGGTAATGCCATGCTGATGGAGCAGGAAATGGTCACGGTAAGAATAATCATTTTGCTGCCACCGAAATCTCCCAGACTAGAGAGCGAAACACCCAAAGCAGCCACCAGCGGGAGTAACAAGTTTGCTGTCGCTGTATGAGACATGAAGTTGGCCATGAGCAATGCCACGACGGTTACCAGTATGATGATCACAACTGGTGAATAAGATTCAAAAGGGATCACTTCTATCAGACGAGCGGCAAGTCCTGTACTTTCCAGCCCCAAACCAAGAGCAATACCTCCGGAGACCAGCCAGAGTACATCCCAGCTAATATTTTTGAGGTCATTTTTATTGATAATATCTAAGGCTGAAAAAACAGCTACAGGTACCATGGCTACTATGTAGGAGTTCATGCCATGGATGAAGTCTGTGAGCCATAAAAGTATTGTGAGCGCAAAAGTCACATACACGATGTAGGCTTTTCTGTTTTTCAGCCAGGTGCCTTTTATATCAAGTTTGATTTTTTCGGTTTTGATTGGATAAAAAAGCAGCAACAAAGCCCATGCGATGATCAGCAAAATAATCACATAAGGTACAGCCCATGACATCCACTGACCAAATGATATGTATGCATCTCCTGTCAGATATTTCAGCGCTACAGCATTAGGAGGTGTTCCGATAGGAGTTCCAATTCCGCCCACGTTCGCGGCAAAAGGGATTGCTAGCGTAAAACCGATTCTTCCTTTGTCACCTGGCAGGAATACGGCCAGTACGGGAGCCAGAATAGACAACATCATAGCTGTAGTGGCAGTATTGCTCATAAACATGGAGAATATGGCAGTGATAATCATGATTCCCAGCATCACCATTTTTGGATTTTCTCCAAATGGCTTCAACATGGCTTTGGCCAGGTTCTGGTCTAAGCGATATTTGGTAGCCGCCATTGCCAGGAAAAAGCCACCTAAAAACAACAGGATAATAGGGGAAGCAAAAGTGAACATGATCTCATGATAGTCAACCAGAGTGCCAAGATTATCCGTATTTTGAGGGTGAACCAGAAATTTCAATCCTTTGGTGGAAATGAATATCAATTCCAGAAAGATGATTAGCAGAGAAGTGGCATAAATCGGAATAGGTTCGAGTATCCAAAAAAGAGTAGCGAAGAAAAAAATAGCAATGACTCTTTGTTCTACCACAGTGAGGCCCTCCATTCCAAAAGCGGAAACTGGTAATAGCAAAATGGTCAGGGGGACACCTATGGAAATGAGCAGTTTGATGTGTTTGGTTGACATGGTTCTGAGTAATTGACCGGGTCAAAGTTAGATTACAGCACCATCTGAAAAGCCGTGTTTTACTAGCCAACCTCCTGATGTTTATCAGGTGATCGGGTATTTTATATCAATCCTTGTTTTGATGAAAATTTCGCAATGAAATCAAAAGATTGTTAATAGAATTGAAATCGATTGCATGGTTTTCTTGAATAACAGACCAGTGGCCTTTTTGACACTTTATAATGATTTTGGCGTCACTATTAACTACAATACCGTTTCGCTTGAGAGCCTGTTTTGTCCAATAAACGACCACTTCTTCTCCCATTAGATTAACCTCCAAAGCAGGAGATTCGATAGGTTGATTGACAGTTCCGTAAATCATATCATACCCATAACCGTGAAGGTAGAGTGTTCGCTCAAGGGTTCCATCCAATATCAGATCTTCGGGAGTGCCTTCTCTGACTTGTTCGTTGAAGTTGAACAACCAAAGCTTATCCGAAAGCTGCGTACTGATCTGCATGTCGTGTGTAGAGATCAGAATTCCCTTGCCTTTTCTGGCTATGTCTCTAAGCAGCATCATCACCTCAATCTTGTTGTATAGGTCCAAATGAGCAGCAGGCTCATCGAGAATGATCAGGTCCGTTTCTTGTGCCAGCGCACGAGCGATCATCACCTTTTGCAACTGACCATCGCTGAGTTCATACAGCTTATAATTTGCCAGATAGTTGATGTGCGTTTCGTTGATTGCCCAATCAATGATCTCCTGATCTTTTTTGCTCAGGGTTCCCATCCATCCCGAGTACGGATGTCGTCCGATAGCAATCAACTCAACCACTGAAAGGTTTTGTGCATAAGGTTTTTCTGTGAGCACAATGCTCAGCCGTTTGGCAAGGGTATTACTATCCAGCGTTTTCAGATTGTCGTTTTGGTAAAAAACTTCTCCACCTAATTCTGGAATCAGTCCTGAAATGGTTTTGACGAAAGTCGTTTTTCCTACTCCATTTTGCCCCATTAGGGAAATAATCTCTCCTGGCTGAATGGACAGAGAAATATCGCGTTGCAATAATTTATTGGGGGCATTTTGCTGTGCATAGCCAATAGAGAGCGATTTGGTTTCCAGCAGGTTCACGACTTAAAACTGTAGTTGAGGTTTTTCTTTCTTAGTAAAATATAAATCACAAATGGAGCACCGAAAAGTGCTGTTACTGCATTAATTGGCAAAGTGGCTTCCATTCCTGGCAATTGAGCTATTGTATCAAAAATCAACATGAGTGCAGCACCAAAAACAATCACCAGAGGTGTAAGGAATAAGTGGTTGGAGGTATTGAAAAGCATCCGCGTAAGATGCGGGAGTGTCACTCCAAAAAAGGCGATCGGCCCACAAAAAGCTGTCACAGTTCCAGCCAAAACAGCTGTATTGATAATGATTAATAAGCGTGTTTTTTTTAGGTTTAGTCCTAAGCTGATGGCATAATTTTCACCGAGTAGTAATGTGTTTAGTGGTTTGGAAAGTAGGATGGAGCTAGCAAGTCCAATAAGTATGATTGGAATAAAAACATGCAACTCTGTCCAGCTTAGACTCCCAAGACTTCCGAACGACCAGATCACGTAAGCCTGGATATTTTCAGCCTGACTGAAAAATTGTAAAATGCTCACCAATGCACCGGATGCTGCTCCGAACATCAATCCAATAATCAATAAAGTTACACTGTCTTTGAGTCGGGTAGCCGCGAGAGAAACCACCAGCAAGACACCCAGTGATCCAGCTCCTGCTGCCACTACAAGTAGCCAACTTCGGCCAATTCCGGAGAGCTCTAAAAAGCCTCCCAGATAAAAACCCAGAAAAATAGCAATGGCCACTCCCAAACCGGCTCCCGAACTGATTCCCAAAATGTAGGGACCTGCCAGAGGATTCCTGAAAAGAGTCTGCATCTGCAATCCGCTGATTCCGAGAGCGCTTCCAACGAGGATTGCAGTAATGGCTTTAGGTAGTCTAAAAGTTTTTAAGATCAGGTCCCAGCCGGAATTATTGGTAGTGCCAGAAAACAAAAAAGACATCAGATCAGTAAATCCGATTGCTACTGACCCAAGGCTAATGTTGAGCAATAAACTGCCCAAAAAGAGGGCAACTAATGCCACGAAGACTCTGGTCCATTTTTGTCTGGATGTCTCTAAAAACTGCTGGATCATGGGAGCTTTTGGAAATAGTAAGTTTCATAACCCGGCATCAACTCCGGATGCAAGACACTGATCAGATCAGCCAGCACAATATCGGGCCTGGCATAACCTGATTCAAAGAAATCATAGCCTCCTGAAGGGCTAATTCTCTTGTTGTAGCTAAAAACCTGGTCATTCTTATAAGCATCAAACTCTCCGTACCTGGCATCTTGCCCCACAAGCTCTTGCATGGTATTGAAGGTACTCGTGCCAATCCAGAAGTCTGCTAGTTGCGCCTTATCAAAAACAGATTCAAAACTAATTTCTAACCAACCAGTGCTGGAATCTCCGGCCCATAGGTACTCACCCCCGGCATCTTGGTAAAACTCTGCTGCCCAGTTTTTTCCACCTGGCAAGAACCAGATGTCACCATACATCACCCCACTGAAAAGAGTTGGTTTCTTTGATACAGATGAAGCAAGGGCCTTGAGGGAATCATAGCGGTCAGCGATGTGATTGAAAATGGAATCCGCCTTTTGTTCTTTTTGAAAATAAACTCCAAAAAACTTAACCCATTCGGCTCGACCGAGGGCTGAAGCTTCTAAATAATCCGCATTGTAAACCACCGGAATTCCTGCTTCTTCAATTTTATCGAGCGTGGAAGATTCTCTTCCCATATCAAAGGCAAATACCACATCTGGTTGCAATGCAATCAGCAATTCAAGGTTCATATTTCCGTCTGGTCCCAGATCAGTGATTTTACCATCCTCAACAAGCTTTCGGATTTTTTCCGAGCTGATATATTGTGTACTGGGAAAGCCCACCAGACGATCCTCGAGCCCCAACATTTCCAGGTATGGAAGATGTGTTGTGGAGGTTACTACAATCCGATGAGGATCGTTTTTTATAGGATAAGTAATTGATTGAGTAGCTCCTGGCCAGGGCTCTGAAACAGTCAGTCCAGCTTCTGAGATGTTAAATTTTTTTGCATATTTCACTTCAAGATCACCCACATACTTACCAGTATTTTCTTTGCTTTTAGGCCTGCATGACCCTAGCATTACCAGAGTTGAAATAAGGGATATGTAAAATATTAAACGAGGCATAGCACTTAATTTTTCGAATCAAAGTTGGGTAAAAAATGTTTAGCGATTCAATTTTCAATTGAGTGATATTTTTTCAATTATAAAACGCAACCTTAAAAATCACTGATTACATTTGCTCCAGATTATGGTTGTTTGTGTGCCTCGCATGCAAGCATTAAAAGGGAATTCCGTGACTCCAAAAGAGAATTCGGAAGCTGTCCCCGCAACTGTAAATTCCAAACTATGTGATTTGTCACATCTTGCCACTGTACTGAGCAGCTGAGAGAACGAAGCGTGCCGAAGTATGGGAAGGCGACAAATCAGGAAAAGCCAGGAGACCTGCCACAATCATTTAAATAAGAAATCACAAGCTTCGGGTGAAAGCAAAGAGATTTGATTAACACTTTTTGGTTGACCATTTTTCTATTACTTCTTCCGATGGCTTTGAATTTCAATGTTTAGCTGGGTTCTTCCCAAACAATTGAATTCATGGTCACGAGGTTATTTTTTTTGATTGGAGTACTTCTGGTGCACGATGCATTTTGTCAGATGGATACAGTACATCTGGATGAAGTGACGATTCAGGCGCAACTGGAAGACTATACCCCTGGGTCGGCAACCAGCACACCGGATAGTCTGGGTCTTAAAATGTACCAGGCCAACAATCTGGGAGAGCTTTTGGAGTCCACCACCGGTATATATCTCAGGCAGTATGGAGCGGAAGGCCAGCTCACAAGTGTTAGTTTTCGTGGCACCACACCCAACCAAACCCAGGTCAACTGGCAAGGCGTCAATATCAACAGCCGATCGCTCGGACAAACAGATTTTTCCAATATTCCCTCTTTTCTTTTTTCGGATATCAATCTCCATCATGGTCCGGGTAGTACTTTGTTTGGTAGTGGAGCCGTAGGTGGAGTGGTGAGATTGGAAGACAATGCACCCAAGAACACTCAGAATATTGTTTTTACTCAGCAGGTGGGGAGTTATGGAAAGTCATTCACCGGATTGAAAGGACAATATGCAACGGGTGATTTCGGAGTAACCGTGGCGATGCTTCATGATCAGATCAAAAACGATTTTGAAGTTCCTTTCCGGGGAACCAAATACCAACAAAACAATGCCGAAAGCAAGTTGGATGCAGGAAAAATAGACCTGTATAAACGAATAAAAAATTCAAAAATTTCAGGATCCTTTTGGTATAATAACCACAATAGAAAGGCTCAACCCCTGATAGGGGATATAAACTCAAAAGATAGTCTTAAAGATGTAAACCTCCGATCTATGATGACATGGGAAAATGTCTCATCAGTTGGTTATATCAAGTTGAGTGGATTCTACATAGATGATAGGCAATCTTACGATTCATCCAACAATAATTTAAAAAGGATCATTGGAATAGCGGAGTATGAAGCTCCTGAAAAAGGCGGATGGAATATCCGAACCGGAGGTAAGTATGCTTACACCATTCCGCACTTTAATAGCTACGAGACCGGAGTTTCTCAGGTTCAGGCAGACTGGTTCGGAATGGTTAGCTATCATGGTTTTTCACAAGTTAGAATCTCGGGAACAGTGAGAGTGCCATACATGCAGTACCAGAAAAAAGTGCCAATCATTCCTACCATTGGTGTCAAATCTGACTTGATCAAAACCCAACAACATCAATTGTTATCTTCCATACAGGTTTCAAGAAGCTTTCGCTTTCCAACTCTGAATGATCTTTTTTACCAGCCTGGAGGTAATAAAAACCTTAATCCGGAGGATGGATTGAATGCCGAGACCGGATTAAAATGGAAGCATCAAAAGAATGGGTTCTCAATAGATGCAAGCATCAATGGGTATAAATCCTGGCTGAGAAATATGATTGTCTGGCTGCCGAAAGGTTCTTATTGGTCACCACAAAACTTCAATACGGTCAAAATTACTGGTGCAGAAGTCTCAATAAACCTCCAGCAAGAGTTAGGATCAGCTTCTTTTTCATTAACTGCCAATTATTCTAGAAATCAATCTTTGGTTGACAGCCAGCAATTGCCTTATGTGCCCCTGAATAAACTTGCAGGTCTGGCAACTGGCCAATGGCGTAAATGGATAATCACCTACCAGTGGCAATACACAGGGATGAGATATACAATGACAGGTGAAAATGCGAATAGTCTTAGTGGCTATGCGCTGATGTCTATGAGGTTAGCAAAAGAGTTTAGTCTGAAAGATCACAAGCTTAGTGCAGGTTTTCAAGTAAGAAACCTTTTTGATAAGGTCTATCAAAACTATGAGAACCGCGCGACACCTGGTAGAAACTATTTAGTCAGTATTTACTATCAATTTCATAACAGAGCAGCTCCAAACAAAAGTCTGTAAAGCTGCTACAGTTCTTATTTATAATCTGAGAATCAAAATCTACAAATATGAAAAGACTTAAACTTTCCGTACTTCCAATGCTGTTTGCTTTTTCAAGCCTACTTACAGCTTGCAATCAGGATTCCAAAGACATTATTTTAGATGGAATTTCTATTGGCGATCAGGCTACAGAAGTGAAACTAAAAGCAATCAGTGCTGATAACAAGACCTCAACCGGAGTTCATCTCTCAGGAGGAATTACCGATCTTGATAACAACTACGCTATTACTGACATTGGCTTTGTAATCTCTTCAGGAAATAATCAGCCTGATACGAGTGATTTGATCTATTCTTTTGGAAAGGCTAGCATGACTTTCACTTTTGATTCTACCATTATTGACCTTTCACCAAACACAGTTTATTATGCCAGAACATACGTTTTGACCTCAAAGGGGGCCGGTTATGGAAATGTGCTGGCATTCCAGACATCAGAATCACCAGCCGATGTGATTGTGATCAACGAGGGAAATTTCTCTAGTGGAGATGGCTCATTTTCTACTTATAATAGTTTGACGAATGAGGTTTCCTTAAGTGTATTCGCCGCAGCAAATGGCTTTCCAGTGGCAGGTACTGTTCAGAATGCAAGAGTTTTTAATGGAAATATCTATGCAACGACCAATGACGCGGACAAACTTGAGGTTTTTGATCAGGAAACTTTTGTATCTAAGGCATATATCAATTCTGGTTTGAACAGCCCTTTTGATTTTGCGGCCATTGGAGATAAAGGTTATGTGACCAACTGGGGAACGTTAAACTACGACACATATGCCTGGGAGAACTCATTCATAGCTGTAGTGGATTTGAAGACTAATACTATTTCTAATACTATCAATTTGGAGGAACAACCTCAACATATTTTGGCTGTTGGAAATTCATTTTATGTGGCCAATGTGAGTGGCAATACGATTTCTGTATACAGCGCAAATGACGACTCCAAGCAAGCTGACATCTCAGTATCAGCAGGACCAGATAATATGGTTTTGGACAAAGGCGGAAATATCTGGGTGATGTGTACTAGTGGTAATTTGGTTCAGATTGATCCTTCCTCAAATTCAGTGATCAAAACCATTTCTAATGTTCAGAATTCCGGATACAATGAAAAACTCACCATTGATGCCAAAGGAGAAAACATCTATTATCTGGCTTCATCAGGTTGGCCTGATTACAATACCAATATTTACTCGATAAGTATTGATGTTACGGAAGTATCTAAGGATCCGGTGATTTCAGGGACAAATTACTATGGTATTGGGGTTTCTCCTGGTGGGATGATTTATGTTTCTGATGCCAACGCTTTCCAGGGGAATGGCACTGTTTACACTTATGATTTAAAAGGAAATCAGATTGAAACCTTCGCGGCAGGTAGAGGGCCCAATGGTTTTATCTTTCGTTAAATAAAAAAATCTACTGCGTGGTGGGCAGTCAGTTCACCCGCAGTTGTTCCTCTGCTGTTGTTCAGAGAGAACTCTGTTTAGTAACAATTCTATTCAGCATTTCTAATATTCTTCTCTTGCATGCTCTTCTATCCACTCCTAAGAAGAGCGAGATTGTATGTTGTTTTAAATATTCCAGTTGCCGGCAAAATGACGAATTAGCCCTTTGTTGTTGAGGTGATTGAACCTGGTGAAATTTTATTCCAACTCAGTATTCAGTAGGTCAATTGCTCAAGAGTTGAATGCTTTTTTGTTGTAAATGTCAGATTTTCGACGAAAAATTGTTTAATTTTAATAAAAAATTATATTTTACTAATATTGCATTTGATCTATGCGGGAATGCTTATTAATTGCGGGTAAAGTAAAATCTTTTTTTATCACCCGCTAACTACAAAGTCATGTTTAGAAAATTTTGGCTGGATGTCATTTTAGGAACCGTCTTCATCTTTGCTATGATGGGCGTTTTCAGCAATTTGACAGCTTTCAAAGTATTTGATATTTTCGATCCCATAGGTCAGGCATTTGGTGACATGGAATTTACAGATATTGTATTTTCTCAGTTACGTGATGATCCAGTGGGGGATGATCGAATTGTTTTGGTCAATCTGAGTACGCTTCAGCGTGGTGAGATCGGAATGATGTTGCAGATCATTAGTAAGTATAATCCCGCTTGTATAGGGATTGACTCCTTTTTCTATACCCCTAAGGATGATACACTAGGGGATATGATGCTTATGGAAGGTATGGCATCAGTGGAGCATTTGGTTTTAGCGTCCAAGCTCTTGTTACATGATACAGATCCGACCAAAGATAGTATTGAGTACTCTTGGGAAGCATTTAATCAATTTGCACATTCTAATGCATTTGTGAACCTTTCGACTGATGCTGAGGTACAGCAAGACCTTAAAATGTGTAGATCTTTTGTGCCGCAGTTTGATATCAGAGGAGAGCAGAAAGTTGCTTTTTCAGTAAAATTAGCCAGCTATCTGGATTCAGCTGCGGCTGCAGATTTCCTGGCCAGGAATTACGAAGAAGAAGTGATCAACTATCGAGGCAATGTGTTGGATTACGGAGCTACTAAGTTCGGTACCAAGTATTTTGCTTTAGATGTGCCCGATGTTTTCAATGAAAACTTCGTGCCTGAGATGATTGAAGGAAAGATCGTGATGTTTTGTTACCTTGGTAAGTATCTGGGCGACAGGGAATCACTCGAGGATAAGTTTTATACACCACTTAATGAAAAGTATATAGGAAGGGCATTTCCTGACATGTATGGGGGAGTGGTTCATGCGAATATTGTTTCAATGATTCTCAATAGAGATTACATTGATCAAATGTCAGATGTTCAGGGATATATTTTGGCAGTGCTACTTTGTTTTGTTAATGTGGCATTGTTTTCGCTGATATATAAGTTAATTCCAAAATGGTATGATGGATTAACCAAGTTGTTTCAGCTGATTGAGATCGCGGTAATTGTTTTTGGTGTAATTTATGTTTTGGATTATTTCAGTTATAAATTGGAAGTATCCATTGGTACAGTGGCCGTGGCATTAGCAGGAGATGCATTGGAAGTTTATTATGGTGTGGTTAAAAATGCATTTACCAAAGAAGGAAGAAAATCGTTATTTAAAGTCGATAAATTATAACTTTACGTAATTTCTAATAAACGCTATATGATTATGAGAAAGCTTATTTCGTATGCCTTAGTAGCTGGGATGATACTCGTGGCAGGAGCTGTATCCGCCCAGGATTATGCCTTTAGAGTACTAGCTAACAAAGGTACCAACCAAGTAAAAAAAGCAGGGTCCGGCGAGGCTGAGACGCTGAAGACAGGAGCAAAATTGAACTCTGGTGATGAGATTATCGCATCAGAAGGCGCATATATTGGTTTGATGCACAATTCTGGTAAGACTACAGAAATCAGAGGTGCAGGAACTAAGAAGGTTGCCGACCTGGAGAAAAACATGAATACTGGTAGTGCCAGTATTGCTAGCCGCTACGCTTCATTTGTGATGAATAAAATGAATGAAGAAGAAAATTCTAATTATCGTTCTAAGTTGAATGCAACAGGAGCTGTTTCCAGAGCAACAGGATCTAATGCTATCAACGTAATGGCTCCATCACAAGCAGATTTGCTTGGTGATATAGCTATTTTGAGATGGGACACTCCGGAAGGTTTTACTGAAGAAGATTCTTATGTTGTGAAAATTGAAAATATTTTCAACGAAGAAATCTATTCTGAGGAAACTCAAAAAACATCTATTGAGCTTGATTTCTCTAAACCAGAGTTAGCTTATGACATGGGACTTTACCTTGTTAAAATCTACAAAAAAGGTGATGATGAAATTTCCTCAGGTGAAATCGGAATCAAAAAAGTGAAGTCTGGTGACAAAGTGGAGGTTCAGGAAAATCTTGCTAACCTGAAGAGCGAAGTGTCAGAAGACTCTCCTTTGAACAAAATCATCTATGCTTCTTTCTATGAAGAAAATGGATTGGTTTTGGATGCATTGACCAAGTATGAGGAGGCTATCAAAATGTCTCCGGATGTAGAAGACTTCCAGGAACTTTATCAGAACTTCCTGATTAAAAGCGGTCTTGCGGAATAATTGAAGTAAAATTTTAACAATAAAATTAAGGGCTGGTTTCTACTGAAATCAGCCCTTTTTTTGAGTGCAATAAGAACTGTAGAGTTTAGTTCATAAGACTGGTAAGTATTTCTCCGGCAGCTTTAGCTATTACCGTTCCTGGGCCAAATATGAAAGAGACTCCTTGTTCTTGCAAAGACTCATGATCACGCTCAGGAATAATACCGCCTGCAATGACCATGATGTCTTCCCGCTGGATTTTGCGAAGCTCTTCTACAAGCTGTGGAATTAATGTTTTATGACCACCAGCCAATGAAGAGGCTCCTACAATGTCAACATCATTTTCAGCAGCTTGTCGTGCTACTTCTTCAGGGGTTTGGAACAATGGTCCAATGTCTACGTCAAAGCCCAGGTCTGCAAATGCAGTTGCGATCACTTTGGCGCCACGGTCGTGTCCATCCTGCCCCATTTTAGCTACCAATATTCTTGGCCTTCTACCTTCCAGTTCCTCAAACTTGTCTGCCAGCTTTCTGGCATCCAGAAAATCCTTATTTTGTTGTATTTCTTCAGAGTACACACCTGATATAGTTTGATTTTTCGCCTGATACCTGCCGAATACTTTTTCCATAGCCATTGATATTTCTCCCAGTGTTGCTCTTAGTCTGGCGGCATCCACAGCAAGTTCCAATAGATTGCCCTCGCCAGTTTCGGCACACTGTGTGATGGCATTTAAGGCGTTTTCTACACCTTGCTGATCTCGCTGTTCTTTGATTTGCTTTAATTGTTCTATCTGCTTTCTCCTGACTTCATTATTATCAACTTCCAGTAAATCAATTTCGACTTTTTCGGTGTATTGATAGCGGTTGATGCTAACAATTACGTCTTTACCCGAATCAATTCTGGCTTGCTTTCGCGCAGCAGCTTCTTCTATTTTTCTTTTTGGGTATCCTTCTTCAATGGCTTTGGCCATACCGCCCATTTCCTCTACTTCCCGGATGATTTCCCAGGCTTCTCCAATCAATTCATCGGTGATTGTTTCTACTTTTTCTGAGCCACCCCATGGATCGATAACTTGAGTGATATTCACTGAAGACTGCAAATATTTTTGAGTTTCACGGGCAATAGCTGCGGAGTAATCCGTTGGTAAGGCAATGGCCTCATCCAGTGCATTGGTATGCAAAGACTGGGTATGTCCAAATGCAGCAGCCAGTGCTTCAATAGCCGTTCTTCCTACATTATTGTATGGGTCCTGGGCTGTCAAACTGTAGCCGGATGTTTGGCAATGTGTGCGAAGAGCCATGGATTTGTTGTCCATTGGATTAAACTGCTTGACCAGTTTGGCCCACAAAATCCTGCCTGCCCGCATTTTGGCAATTTCAGTAAAAAAATCCATCCCAATTCCCCAGAAAAATGAAAGTCGTGGAGCGAATTTGTCAATAGGAATGCCAGCATGCAGGCCTGTTTTTATATATTCCAATCCATCGGCCAGTGTAAACGCCAGCTCAATTGCTGCCGTTGCACCGGCTTCATGCATGTGATAGCCACTGATACTTATCGAATTGAATCGTGGCATATTTTGAGAAGTATATCGGAAAATGTCAGCAATGATTTTCATTGAAGGAGCTGGAGGATATATGTAGGTATTCCTAACCATAAACTCTTTCAGAATATCATTCTGGATCGTTCCTGAAAGCTGTTCAGGTTTGACTCCCTGTTCTTCTGCTGCCACAATGTAGAACGCCATAACCGGAATTACTGCACCATTCATGGTCATCGAAACAGACATCTGATCCAGAGGAATCTGATCAAACAACACTTTCATGTCCTCAACTGAGTCAATTGCTACTCCGGCTTTACCTACATCTCCGGCAACTCGTGGATGGTCACTATCATACCCACGGTGTGTTGCCAGATCAAATGCCACCGAAAGCCCTTTTTGACCGGCAGCAAGATTTCTTCTATAAAATGCATTGGACTCTTCTGCTGTTGAAAATCCTGCATATTGGCGAATGGTCCACGGTCTAACAGCGTACATGGTGGCATAAGGTCCGCGAAGGAATGGCGGACGTCCTGCACTGAATCCTAAGTGAGGGAAAGCTGGTTTGTCATTCGTCAAAGAAAGGTCAAAAAGGTCTTCGAAAGAGAGGTTTTCGAATTGAGATTTTAACCTATTCCAGATTGCCCGGGTCATTTTATCAGTCAGGTAATCGATAAAATAGGAGCCATTGGCTGCCTGTTGGATTTCTTCAAGTTTGGACTCATGGCGAATCAGGTTGCCAATATTCCGGCTAATCCTGCCAGAACCATTAGCCGCCCAGGAAGCATCACCTTCTTGTGTAGAAACTGCATCTGCTCCTGCAATGATTGCTGCCAAACATTCTGTGCTTTGTTTTAATAGATGGTCACTTTCGTTGGTTCCAGCTGCTGCTCTTATGTGAATGGAGTAGTTTGGTTCCACGCCGTTTCTTTTTGAAATGGCATTTAGGATTAGTTGGATGCTTCTAATTCTGGCTATTTCATGAAAAAAGTCATTTCCAATTTCCAATGAAAGGGTTTGCTCCTTATTGGTTTTTAGGTATTCATGGAGAATGTTCGCTGTATCTTCGATTAGATCGGAAGAATTTTCCTGCCAAATGACAGGCTGAAAATCTCCAGAGTCAGTATTGATGTTGATGCCAAAGCCTTTTAAGTTTGGAATGGTAACAGATATTTTTTCGCTTGATCTATTGATCAGTGATATGTAACAATGTTCCGGAGCAATATCCTTTAATAGATCTGAAACTGACACAGTTGAAAGGTCGCCATCAAAAATAACTCCTTCACATCCATTCAAGAGGGCGGTTTTGGCTTTTTTGTTGGCTGCAGTAGCAGAAGATACTGCGATGAGTTCGTATTGAACCCAATGATTGATTTTGGGCCATCTGGATTTTAGATATTCTCCAATGTATCCAAGATTTTCAATTTGGGATTCGTCATAATATGCATCCAGTTGCAATTCATCAATGGAGCTCCATCGAAGTTTTTCTTCAGGAGACTCTCCTTTGAGAAGCTTGGTTGCGTCATTAATCCAGTCCTTATAACCAGACTTTAAAAATTCATTAAAATTGGGGTGCTTTTTCATATCCCAAATTTAATTTTTATTGAAAGGATTTAGCTAGCAAAATGTGGATGGATTTTTTGTTTTTGGATTTTTTTAAGAAAATAAATCCCAAAAACGGCCTAGCCTTCGGTATTGTATAATTCTAAAAAGTCAAGGGCAAATATCATTTTTTTCTTAAAAAAAATATCCCCAATTTTGATGTCCGCCTTTTTCGAGGGGTATCCGATTTGGGTTGATTTTCCATCTAAAAATATAAGTCACCGATGCATGTAGAAACGTGGGAAAAATGCCTTCTGTTTATTAGGGAGCGCATTCCGGCTCAGAGTTTTTCAACATGGTTCGAACCAATTGTGCCTGTTAGATTACAGGACAACGTTTTGACCATCCAAGTGCCGAGCCAATTTTTTTATGAGTGGTTGGAGGAAAACTATGTTCATCTTCTTAAGCAAGCGATTAAGTCTGAAATAGGTCAGGCAGGTCGATTGGAATATTCCGTTGTGGTTGACAAGGGGGATGAGCAAATTAAGCCAGTTACAGTTAATGTTTCGGGTGCCAGTAACAGTCAAAACAAAAATCGGGTAAATGGGTATGACGCATACAAAAACCCTGATTTTCATAGAGAACTGAAAAATAATTCTAATCTCAACCCTTCGTACAGGTTTGAGAATTTTATTGAAGGAGATTGTAATAGATTGGCGCGTTCTGCGGGATTTGCTGTAGCTCAAAAACCTGGTATTACTTCTTTCAACCCGCTGATGTTCTACGGAGGTGTTGGGCTTGGTAAAACGCATCTGGTTCAGGCAATAGGTAATGAAATTATTGGTAATGACAATTCTAAAGTGATTGTCTATGTAGCTTCTGAAAAGTTTACCAATCAATTTATTGATGCTCTGAGAAATAATAATCTTCAGGACTTTATCAATTACTACAAAGAGGTAGATGTGCTCATTTTGGATGATGTACAGTTCCTAAGGGAGAAGGAGAAAACTCAGGAAATTTTCTTTCACATTTTCAACCATTTGCATCAAGGCGGTAAGCAGATCATCATGACATCTGATTGCGCACCTAAAGATTTGAAAGGACTTCAGGAAAGATTGGTGTCCAGGTTCAAATGGGGACTTACTGCGGACTTGCAGGCTCCTGATTTTGAAACCAGAATGGCAATCATTCAGACAAAAATGCACGCAGATGGTATTGCTATTCCAGATGAGGTAACGGAGTACATTGCCTACACAGTGGATACGAATATTAGAGAGCTGGAAGGCGTGGTAATATCATTGATTGCTCATGCTTCATTAACCAAAAGAGAAATTGATCTGGAGTTGGCAAAGCAAATCCTAAAGAACATAGTGACTGATATCGATTCTGAGGTAGGGATTGACTACATACAAAAAACTGTTTCTGACTATTTCAATGTAGCTCTGGACGACTTAAAAGCTAAGACAAGGAAGAAAGAAATAGTGATTGCGCGGCAGGTGGCCATGTACTTCTCAAAAGATTATACCAATCATTCTTTGAAGTCAATCGGCTATCATTTTGGAGGCCGTGATCACTCAACTGTTATTCATGCAGTACAGTCTGTGAATGACATGATCGATACAAATGCTAAATTCAGAATATCAATTGATGAGTTGAAAAAGAAATTGAAGATCAGGACAGCAGTTGCCTGATAAAAATCATATTCTCGTTCTTGAAAAAAAAGCCGGCAATTCGTTTTGAATTGCCGGCTTTTTTGATGGGTTCTATTTTGTACTTTTAAAAGAAATATGGGTAATAGACCTTTCTGCCTCTTTTGTCTATTCCGGAGATGATTACCCGACCTTTGATATGCTGAAGGATGTCTGCAAACTCCTCAGGTTTTTCTATGGCTGTATTATTAATGTGTGTGATAATGAAGCCTTCAGAGATTCCAAGTTCAGCAAAAATACCTGTTGGTTTATAATCGACTACTTTTACTCCATTGTTGATGCCTAGTAGGTCTTTTTCCACTTTTGGTACAGTTTCAAACGTAGCACTGAGCCATTCAGAAGCATAGATATTTCTTTTGATGACTCCTGTTGTTCCCTCTCTGTTGGTCAAAGTCAGTGTTTTCTTTTTCTGTGAACCTTCTCTTTCAACAGTCAGGGTTACTTCATTGCCCGGGTATAAATTGCCCAGGTATTCTTCCAGATAAGCCTTGCTTTCTATTTTCTGCCCATTGATCTCACGGATCACATCTCCTTTTTGTAAGTTGTTTTTAGCGGCGGCCCCATCTTTTTGCACATTAGCAACTATAACACCGGAAAGGTCCTGAAGGCTCATTTTCTCTCCCAATTCACTATCAATATCAATGAAATCTGCGCCTACAAAAGCCTTTTGAACTTCACCGTAATTCTTAATATCCTCAAATACTTTTTGGACAATATTGCTTGGAACTGCAAAACCATAACCCGTATATGAACCGGTTCTGGATAGAATAGCGGTGTTAATTCCAATCAGCTCTCCTTTGGTGTTCACAAGTGCTCCGCCACTGTTTCCCGGGTTAATCGCCGCGTCAGTTTGGATGAAGGATTCGATTGGGAACTTATCTCTTAGGATATTGATGTTTCTACCCTTTGCACTAACAATTCCAGCTGTGACAGTAGAAGTAAGATTAAAAGGGTTACCAACCGCTAAAACCCATTCTCCAACATGCACATTGTTGGAGTTGCCGAGTTTTATAGCAGGCAAGTCAGTAGTTTCTATTTTGATAACTGCCAGATCTGTACTTGGATCGGTTCCAAGTAGTGTTGCTTCATAAGATCTCTTGCCATGTACCACTTTGATAATATCGGCATTGTCAACTACATGGTTGTTAGTGACAATGTATCCGTCTTTTGATACAATCACACCGGACCCGCTGCTGATTTGCTGTGAAGCTCTTGGCTCAAAAAACCAGTCCAGCCAACCACCTGTTCTGTATTCATATTCACTCAGCGTCTGGATGAAAACCACGCTTGATTTACTTTGCTCTGAGGCATAAACAAAATCTTCATCAAAACCTGAGACCCTTGGAGTGAGTTCTGTGTATTGGGGAGTAAAACCAGGCTGTGATTCCATTGTGTTTTCAATGCTAATCATCTGGGCTTCATTTTTTTGATGAAGTAACCCTTCTGATTTTAGCAAGTAGAAAGTTCCAACACCTCCGACAAGCCCGGAGAGCATGCTGACCCCAATGATGAATATGGCTGTTTTTCTCATGGCTAATTATTTTGTTAGAAATTACTTTTCAATAAATGCAATCTGTACGAAATGGTTATGTTTCAATAGTTAATAATTGCTAAAATCATCTTGATTTCTTTTATGTCACAATTCAGCTATAACCATTTTCAATCACCAAAATCAAAAAGTTTGCCATACTGTCAGGTTGTCAGAGTGCTCGATAAATACGCTGAACCTATCGATAGTATTGTAGGAATTCGGGGAAGCTTTAACTTACTTTGGCCAGGAATAATTCATAGCTATGGGCATCAGATCAGTATTGAGCAAACCTTTTGCTGCATACATTGCCAGCGAGACTCGTAAGTGGACAAAAAAAGCTGGAGCATTTCAGGATAACATCATGCTGGAGATTACTTCAAAAGCCGCAAATACTTCTTTTGGGAGAGATCATGATTTTGGAGGAATCAACAATTATGAAGATTTTAAGAGGAGTGTTCCGATTAGGGATTATGAAGCACTTTCGCCATATGTGAAGCAAATTCTCAATGGTGAATCCGATGTGCTTTGGCCAGGCAAACCAGCATATTTTGCCAAAACTTCCGGTACAACCAGCGGAACCAAGTACATTCCTATTACAAAAGACTCAATTCCTAACCATATCAATTCTGCTAGAAATGCACTGCTTTCTTATGTGCATGAAACAGGTCATGGGCGATTTCTGGATGGAAAATTGATTTTTCTATCCGGTGCCCCCACTTTGGATCAAAAAGCAGGAATCCATACCGGGCGACTTTCTGGTATTGTCAATCATCATGTGCCTGGTTACCTGAGAACGAACCAGATGCCTAGCTATGAAACCAATTGTATAGAAGATTGGGAACAGAAAGTAGATCAGATTGTCGAAGAGACTTATCAGCAAGATATGACGCTGATTTCTGGAATACCACCTTGGGTTCAGATGTATTTTGACCGACTCAAAGCCAAAACCGGAAAACCAATCAAAGATATTTTTCCCAACTTCGAAATGTTTGTCTATGGGGGCGTAAATTTTGAACCATACAGGGCTAAGCTTTTTGAGACGATAGGCAAACAAATTCCTTCCATTGAGACATATCCTGCATCAGAAGGATTCATTGCCTATCAGGACAGTCAAACAGAGCAAGGTTTATTATTGCTGGCCAATAGTGGAATATTCTTCGAATTCATACCTGCTGATGAATATTTCAATGAAAATCCTACAAGACTCAAGCTTGATCAAGTGAAGGAAGGTGTTAATTATGCGTTGATTATCAATAGTAATGCGGGACTTTGGGGGTATTCTATTGGGGATACGGTGAAGTTTGTGAGTACTGATCCTTACAGGCTTCTGGTGACCGGGAGGATCAAGCATTTTATTTCAGCATTTGGTGAGCATGTGATAGGAGAGGAAGTGGAGCAAGCTATGCGATTAACATGTGAGAAGTTTCCTGAAGTGGAATTGGTAGAGTTTTCAGTAGCTCCAAATGTGACTCCTGGTGATGGGTTGCCATTGCATGAATGGTATGTGGAATTTGCTAATACACCAAAAGATCAGGTAGCTTTCGAAAAAGAGTTAGATTTGCAGCTTCGTCAAAAAAATGTCTACTATGACGACCTGATTAGTGGAGCTATTTTGAGACCACTAAAAGTGATGACTTTAAAGAAAAACGCATTTATAGATTACATGAAATCAATCGGCAAACTCGGTGGTCAGAACAAAGTGCCACGACTATCAAATGACCGAAAGATTGCGGATGCCATGCAGCAATTCATAGCATAATGGAAGGAAAGAAGAAGAGAGGCATAGCTATATTAGGTTCCACTGGTTCTATTGGTAAACAAACACTGGAGGTGATAGATCGTCATCCGGGGAAGTTTGAAGTGGAAGTACTTACTGCTCAGAATAATGCTGATTTGCTCATTTCTCAAGCGCAAAAATATCAACCTAACACGGTGGTGATTGCCAATGAAGACCTTTATGATAAGGTTCATTCGGTGTTGGACCCTTTGGATATTAAAGTATATGCAGGTGCGAACGCTTTGGCTGCCGTCGTAGAAATGGAGTCTGTGGATGTGGTGTTGACAGCTTTGGTGGGTTATTCCGGATTAGCACCAACTATTCATGCGATCAAAGCGGGAAAAGATATTGCGCTTGCGAATAAAGAAACACTCGTTGTTGCTGGTCATTTGGTGACCAAGCTGGCTCAACAATATCGAACCAACATCTTGCCAGTAGATTCTGAACATTCGGCCATTTTCCAATGTCTGGTTGGTGAAGTTGGTAATCCGATTGAAAAAATAATATTGACGGCTTCTGGCGGGCCATTTAGAGGGAGAAAGAGAAGTGAACTATTAGCAATAAAAAAGGAACAGGCACTGAAACATCCCAATTGGGATATGGGTGCCAAGATTACTATCGATTCCGCATCCTTAATGAATAAAGGACTGGAAGTGATTGAAGCCAAGTGGCTGTTTGGCGTGGAACTGGATCAGATTGAAGTAGTGGTCCATCCACAAAGTATTGTTCATAGTTTGGTACAGTTTGAAGATGGGTCTATCAAAGCCCAGATGGGATTGCCAGATATGCGTCTGCCGATACAGTATGCGCTGAGTTATCCTGACCGGTTCAAAGCAGATTTCCCGCGGTTCAACTTCATGGATTACCCGCAGCTCACATTTGAGCAACCCGACATTAAAACATTCCGTAATTTACAGCTCGCATTTGATGCTCTTGGAAAAGGAGGAAATCAACCCTGTATATTGAATGCCGCCAATGAAATTGTGGTAGCGGAATTTTTAAAGGATAGAATTGGTTTTCTTGAAATGTCGGAAGTCATTGAAACTTGTTTGGATAAGATGAGTTTTGTACAAGAGCCAAGCTTAGAAGACTATATTAATACAGATCGAGAAACAAGAATAAAAGCACTAGAACTAATCAAATAGATGGAAGGATTAATTATGACGGCCCAGTTGCTTCTGGGTCTTTCAATTTTGGTGGGATTGCATGAATTAGGCCATTTGCTGGCAGCAAAGGCTTTTGGAATGCGTGTGGAGAAGTATTCAATTGGGTTCCCTCCAAAAATTTGGGGTAAGAAATTTGGTGAGACAGAGTATTCTATTGGTGCCGTGCCACTAGGAGGTTTTGTGAAAATCTCCGGGATGATAGATGAATCTCTTGATACTTCAACACTTAGTGAAGAACCAGAACCGTGGGAATTTAGAGCAAAGCCAGCATGGCAAAGACTGATTGTGATGTTGGGTGGAATCATCGTTAATGTGATCACCGGAGTTTTCATTTTCATAGTGCTGGTATACTCGCAAGGAGAGGATTACTTATCAAAAGAAGAGCTTAATAAAAACGGAATTGTAGCTTATGATCTTGCTCAGCAGCTTGGTTTGCAGACCGGTGATAGAATTCTTAATGTCAATGGTCGTGATTATGAAAAATACAGCGACCTGAGAAGCCCGGAAGTGCTTTTAGGAACGGATGGGTTTTACACTGTTGAGCGTGCAGGGAAGAAGATCAATATTCCAATCCCGAATGATTTCATAGACAAGTTTTCTGACAAGAAGGTAGCATTTTTCCGTCCACGGGAAGAGTTCTCAGTTGGTATGGTGAGTGAAGGCAGTAATGCTGAAAAAGGTGGATTGAAAGCCGGTGATAAAATTGTGGCCGTAAATGGGGCTCCATTACAATTCTTTGACCAGTTCAAGGCTGCTTTGGATTCTATTCCTGGAGGAAAAATAGAAGCATCAATACAGCGAGATGGTCAACTTATCGCGATGAATTTTGATGTAACAGATGAGTCAACCATTGGATTTTATCCTGATCTGGATTTGAACCTGTCACACAGAGATTTCACTTTGGGTGAAGCTGTGACCAATGGTGCATCACAGGCATTCAGTGTGGTGTTTCTCAATATTAAGGCTTTTGGTAAAATGTTTTCAGGAGACATTTCGCCATCTAAATCTATCTCTGGTCCAATTGGAATTGCGAAATTTTTTGGTGGAACCTGGGATTGGGTGAATTTCTGGAGAATCACTGGTTTGATTTCCATGGTTTTGGCTTTTATGAACCTGTTGCCGATTCCGGCACTTGACGGTGGTCATGTAATGTTCCTGACCTGGGAGATAGTGACTGGTAGTAAGCCAAGTGATAAGTTCCTGGAAAATGCACAAAAAGTAGGGATGGTACTCTTGCTGGGAATTATGGGCTATGCCATCTTCAACGATATTTATAAGATTTTACCTTTTTAGGTGGAAGCTGAAATAAAATAGAAAGGGGAGTCTTGAAAAAGGTTCCTCTTTTTGTTTGTAGTGGGTTTGGTATCTCAGCAAGATCAATATGGTTCAATAAGCTGCAATAAACCTGAAAAGTCAACCTAATTCAATTGCGTTGATATTTTTAGGTGTGCTAAAATTGTGATTAAGTACGCGTTGGATTATTCCTCTTCCAGAGGAGCCAGACCTGAAGCTTCCCGATAGATTTCAAACTCTACCCTGCGGTTAACTGCTTTGGCTTCTTCTGAGTCTTCGTTGATAATTGGGCGGCTGCTTCCGTAACCTTCATACTGTACCCGCTCAGAGTCAATCCCAGCAAAGTTCACCATATAATCTCTGATGTTCTTGGCTCGTTCTTTGGATAATTGAAGATTGAATTCATCTGAGCCATAGGAGTCTGTATGTCCGGAGATTTTCAACTTAAAATCTGGGTTGTCATAAAGGAAATTGACAATCTTATTTAAGTCGGCATACATTTCCTGTTTCAATGAAGATTTGCCATTATCAAACTCAATGGACTCAAATTTCACCCTGCTCGCAAGAGGTTCAGTCACCTTATTTAGCTCCATTTTACCATTTAGGAAGAAAGCATCTTCAATTCTAAAAAAATCGTCGCCTTGAATCACCAGCAGATAGTTTCTTTCATTGATCAGGTCAAACTCAAACGTTCCATCCGGCCCAAGATATCTTGGCGCCACTTCTATGCCTTTATCAAGGTCAATGATGGAGACGATTCCTTTGAATGCCTTTCCAGTAAGCGAATCAGTCAAGGACCCAGTAACTTTTGTGGTAGCCAGGGGTTGCGCTTCCATAGGTAGCGGAAAGGAGTAAATGTCCTGCTTGCTCAAATCCCGGCTTATAGATCTGGCATAAAACAATAAATCAGACTCTGAATCAATCGTGAAATAGTACTCACTACCTTTTCCATTCACCAGTGGACCAATGTTGTAAGGCTCTGACCAATTTCCCTCAACGTTGTGAGACTTATAAATGTCGTATTCTCCAAAGTTGTATAGCTGTCCATTGGAGCCAAAGTAAAGCACATGAAAAACCGGATGATAGAAAGGGCTTACGTCGTTATTGCGAGTATTAATGACAGGGCCAAGGTTTTGTGCTGGCTGCCACTCACCATTTTTGTTTTTATAGGTTAAGTAAATATCTGAAAGCCCAAAGCCTCCAAGTCTGTCAGAAGCAAAATACAAAGTGTCTTCGGTGTGTGAAAGTGACGGATGCGAATCCCAGCTCAGGCTGTTGACATTAGTTCCGAGATTTTTGATTTCACCCCAGGTACTGTCCGCTTGCAAAGTTGCAGAAAACAAATCGCAATCCCCATAACAATCAGGGCAGTCACATCGAGAGAAGTAAAGCGTTTTTCCGTCTTTAGTAAGAATCGCAGAGCCTTCCTTATATCTTGAGTTGATGTCATCAAATGCCTGTGCTTCCTGCCATGCGCCGTAATCATCCTTTGTGCTAAAGAAAATATCTTCGTTGAAAGTACGTCTCACTGTAAGGTCGAGGCTGTTTCGCTGTGAGGTGAATATCAATACATTGTCATGTACATTTAGTGATGGAGCATAGTCCGCAGAGGAGCTGTTGATCTCCTGTCCCATATTGAGTAAAATCCCTCGAGGAGGACGTAGGGTATCAATTAATTTTCTGTATTCGACCAATTCGTAATAATAATCCAGAGGTACATACATGGAAGCTTCCTGATCATTGAGCGAATCATAATAGAGTTCAATTTCCCGCATATTAATGCCTTGATGATGATGTCTCAAAACCAATCTATATAAGCTTTTTGCTTCATCATGCGTACCAAATAGCTCTGTCAGTTTAGCCAGACGCCAGATAAGCCTTGTGTCTTTGTAGAAGTTTTGAATTCCGAATTGACTCACATATTTGGTCAAGACCTTGTAAAGTGCTTCCCAGTCCTGATCCTTATTAAGCTTTTCAATTTTCTTAAGCTCATTTGCATCATAATAAGAAGGGATTTTATTGATGTTTTTGAAATTGTAAATATTCAGAATTACATCCTCGGGAAGAGAATCAGTCTCAAACTCTCTCATGGCAATCCGCTGAGCAGTGAGCGGCTGACTGATGGAAGAGAGAATAATGAATATATGTACAAGGCGGATAAGGGTTCCATTCATATAAGTATGTCTTTTCGACAGACTATCCAATAAATCTGGTTAAAGATAATACCATTTCTGGCACAGTCACTAATTTGGCACAGCTATTGGGAAATACATAGCTAATTCTGTAAATAATAGATTTTTAGGGCAAAACCTGCCATATTGACACCGTATATGTTTGAAGATAGAAATAATGACTCCCTGTTGCTTACTCAATACCTGGAAGATGAATCCGGAGAGCTGATTGAGTTGGTTTCAGAGGAGGATCGCAACGAAATTTCCAACGATAACCTTCCTGGAGAACTTCCAATATTGCCAATCAAAAACACAGTGTTGTTTCCTGGTGTGGTATTGCCGATTACTGTAAGTCGTACCAAATCAATCAAATTGGTTAAGAAGGCTTATAAAGGGGATAGAATTATTGGGGTGGTTGCTCAGAAAAATATGCAAAAGGAGGAACCGCATTTTGAAGATCTGTACGCAATTGGAACTGTGGCCAAGATTCTTAAAATGCTGGTATTGCCTGATGGAAACACTACGATCATTATTCAGGGACAGCAACGCATGCAGCTTGGTGAGTTGGTCAAAGAGGAGCCATTCATCAAAGCGACTTTTAGCGTACTGCATGAAAAGGATGATCTAACTTCTGACGAAATTTCTGCAATAACTACCTCGCTGAAAGAGGCAGCTTACAAAGTTCTTAGACTTAATCCTGAGATACCTAAGGAAGCTCAGATGGCCTTGGAAAATATTGAGAGCTATACATTTCTCACTCATTTCCTTTCTTCGAACGTCAATGCTGAGGTGGGTGATAAACAGCAATTGCTGGAGACCAATGACCCTAAGCAACGAGCAGAATTACTGCTGAAATACATGCTGAAGGATATTCAGGTGTTGGAGTTGAAGCAAGAGATCGCCAGCAAAGTTCACTCTGATATCGATCAGCAGCAGCGTGACTATTATCTGCGACAGCAGATGAAAGTGTTGCAAGATGAGCTGGGGCAGGATGGTCCGGATCAGGAATTGAATGCATTGCGAGCTAAGGCTAAGGATAAAAAATGGCCGGAGGAAGTGGCTAAGCATTTTGTAAAAGAACTAGATAAAATAGGCCGAATGAATCCGGCAGCCGCGGAATATCCGGTGGCGATGAGTTATGCTGAATTGCTGGTAGACTTGCCGTGGGATGATGTGACCGAGGACAATTTCGATCTCAATCATGCTAAGAAAATATTAGATAGAGATCATTTCGGGCTAGACAAAGTTAAGGAGAGAATACTGGAATATCTTGCTGTCAGGAAATTGAAGAATGATCTAAAAGGTCCGATTTTATGCCTTTATGGACCTCCGGGAGTTGGTAAAACTTCACTGGGACGCTCAATAGCTGATGCTTTGGGAAGAAAATACGTTCGAATGTCTTTAGGGGGTGTGCATGATGAAGCTGAAATCCGTGGACACCGTAAAACCTACATTGGCGCCATGCCAGGTAAAATCATTCAGAACATAAACAAGTCCAAGACTTCCAATCCGGTTTTTATCCTGGATGAAATAGATAAAGTAAGCTCAGATTTTAGAGGAGATCCATCTTCTGCACTGCTGGAAGTGCTAGACCCGGAGCAGAACAGTACCTTCAAAGACAATTACCTGGAGGTGGATTATGACTTATCCAAAGTGTTATTTATCGCTACGGCGAATTCACTGGATACCATTCAGCCGCCACTTCGTGATCGAATGGAGATCATTGATATTACTGGGTATACGCTTGAGGAAAAAGTTGAGATTGCGAAAAAGCACCTGATCCCTAAACAGCGTGAGGAACATGGGCTAAAGGCAAAAGATATTTCTTTTGATAAAGCTTCCATTACTAAGCTAGTGAACGATTACACCAGAGAATCCGGAGTGAGAAACCTGGAACGTAAGATCGCTGGAGTCATCAGAAATGTGGCCAAATCCATTGCCATGGAAGAGGAGCATGAAGACAAGATTACAGCTGATGAAGTTAGAAAAATTTTAGGCCCGGAAGACTTTGATAAGGAAGCTTATGAGGATAACAAACTTCCAGGCGTAGCTACTGGACTGGCCTGGACTCCGTCCGGAGGGGATATTCTTTTCATTGAGGCAAGTCTGAGTCGTGGTAAGGGCAAGCTGACACTCTCAGGTCAGTTGGGTGATGTGATGAAAGAATCAGCCATGACCGCCTTATCATATCTGAAAACCAATGCTGAAGTTTTGGATATCGATCACAGGCTTTTTGAATACTATGACCTGCACGTACATGTACCTGCAGGTGCTATTCCAAAAGATGGGCCTTCTGCTGGTATTACAATGCTTACAGCTCTGGCTTCAGTTTATACCCAGCGTCTGATTCAAAAGAAGCTGGCGATGACCGGAGAGATTACCTTGAGAGGCAAGGTGTTGCCAGTGGGTGGAATCAAGGAAAAAATTCTGGCAGCTAAGAGAGCTGGTATCCGTGAGATTATTATGTGTGAGCGTAATAAAAAGGATTTGGAGGAAATCAATCAACAGTATATCAAAGATTTGCAAATTCATTTTGTGAAGACTGTACAAGATGTGCTTGATATTGCGTTGTTGAAGCAACAAGCAGCCAAGCCAATGAAATTTGTTTTTCCAGAAACCTCTAAAGCCTAGTTGAGATGGCTGATGATCATATCGCTGTTCATCACCACAGCTGCATCTGCCCAGTTTGGTAATTACCAAAGTGTTAACAGGCCATTTGGAGCACGAAATGCTGCATTGGGTGGTCGTGTTGTTTCACTGGCAGATGGCGATGTGATGCAGTTTGTCTACAATCCAGCAGTGCTCGATTCGGTGAAGACTGGTTCTACTGGTATCAACTTTAGTCCTTATTTCGCAGGTATTCATTCCTTTTCAGGAGCTTATGCCGGAAATTTCAAGAAAATAGGCAAACTGGCAATGGGGATTTCCTATATGAATTATGGGGAGTTTACCCAAACAGCTCCAAATGGTGCTAATCTGGGTACATTCAATGCCAATGATTATCTGATAGTGGTGGGTAAGAGTCATACCATTGCTTCATTTACCTTAGGAGCTAATTTGAAATTTGCAGCTAATAACATAGCTGGATATGGATCATCAGTTGTTATGGCAGATCTTGGTGGGATTTATCGGGCCCCCAAGTCTGATTTTACATTTGGTCTTGTGCTAAAGAATTTTGGCTTTGTGCTGGATGACTACACAGGAGTTCAGTCCAATCAGGTGCCATTTGATGTACAGATGAGTACTACCTTTAAACCAGAACATATGCCATTCAGGTTTAGTCTTTCTGCTTATAATCTCACTTCAAATAATCTGTTTTTTACTCCGGAAGGTATTGCCAGCCAATCGAAAAGTGTGAAAATTGCGGATAAGATTTTTAGACATATCAATGTTGGAACAGAGCTTGTAATACACGAAAGCATCCAGTTGCTAATAGGTTATAGCCAGTTGGTCCATCAGGAACTAAAAGTCGGAAATACAGCTTATGGAGCAGGTTTTAGCTATGGATTTGCCATTCGGATCAAACAATTTCGTATAAGGTATAGTCATGCTACATATCATGCAGCCGGGGGTACGGATTTTTTCACACTTCAGACCAACCTTAAATCGTTTAAAAAGATTTTATAATCATCATGAATAGAAATTTAACACCTAAACAAATTGTAGAGGAGCTAGATAAGTACATTATCGGTCAGCGGGATGCTAAGAGAAATGTAGCGATTGCATTGAGGAACCGCTGGCGCAGGATGAACGTGAAGGAAGAGATTCAGGGTGAAATTGTGCCAAACAACATTCTGATGATAGGAGCTACTGGCGTGGGTAAAACCGAGATAGCACGTAGGTTGGCACATTTGGCAGATGCTCCTTTTACAAAAGTGGAAGCTTCTAAGTTTACAGAGGTTGGCTATGTGGGTCGCGATGTAGAAAGCATGGTTCGGGATCTTGTGGAGCAGGCTGTGGATATGGTGAAAACTTCCAAGAAAGAAGAGGTTAAGGAGAAGGCGAAAGATATTGTGGAAGGTATTATCCTGGATGCTCTAATTCCACCTTTGAAAGGCTCGCCAACGCCACATGCTTCAGGTGTGGGGAAGGATCAGCCAGAAGACGAGCGTGAACTCAATGAAAAGACGCGCGAACGCTTCCGTGAAAAGATCCGCAATGGTGAAATGGATGAGCGCAAAATTGAAATAGATGTAAAACAAACAGCAAGTTCTGGTGTGGGGATGATCGGTGGAGGAGTGGATGAAGCTTCTATGATCAACATCCAGGAGATGCTTGGTAATATGCTTCCTAAGAAAACCAAAAAGCGCAAAGTAACGATTGCTGAAGCGAGGAAGATTTTGTTGGAGGAGGAGTCAGCCAAGCTGATAGACATGGATGAGGTAAAGGAAGAAGCCCTTCTAAAAGCTGAAAATACCGGGATAGTTTTCATTGATGAAATTGATAAGATAGCCAGTGGAGGTAGAGGCCAGGGCGGTGCAGATGTAAGCCGTGAAGGAGTGCAGCGAGACCTGCTGCCAATAGTGGAAGGAAGTGCTGTGAATACAAAATATGGGATAGTGCATACGGATCACATTCTGTTTGTGGCGGCTGGTGCATTTCACTTTAGCAAACCCTCTGATTTGATTCCCGAACTACAGGGACGATTTCCGATACGCGTTGAGCTGGAAAACTTGACCATTAGTGATTTTCTAAGAATTCTTACAGAGCCAAAAAACGCGCTCACCAAGCAGTACATTGCTTTAGTTAAATCAGAAAATGTGGACCTTTCCTTTCAGGAAGATGCTTTGGAGCGATTGGCAGAAATTGCTTTCCAGATCAACGAAGAAGTAGAAAACATCGGTGCCAGAAGGCTTCATACCGTAATGAGCAAGTTGCTGAACGAGATATTGTTTGACATTCCTGATGTGATAGGGCCAAATGCCAGAATTGTGATTGACAAAGCCTTGGTAGAAGAAAAGCTCACAGGGCTGGTCAAGGACAAAGATTTGAGCCAGTATATTTTATAAGATATTATGACATGGGGAGTTGGTTGGCCAACTCCTTTTTTGTTGGCTTGGTAGCCTGCTCATAGCTCTCATCATAATCTTCTCTCAACGTACCAAAGAGTCGATCCCAGATCAATGTATACAAGCCGTAGTTGCCATGAAACTTGTGATGGTGCTGGTTGTGTGCTACAGAAGTGTTGATGTATTTCCCGATTTTAGTCTTATGAAAATTAGCCGGGAAAAGTTCATATCCGAGGTGTCCATAAACATTGTAGGCTATTTGAAACAGCATAAAAATCATGATCATTAACCGATGTGTAGGTACTGTGAAAACCAGAATTGGAATGATCATGGTTTCAACGACAGCTTCCAGAGGGTGAAATGCATAAGCAGTCCAGGGTGAGGGATTTGTAGAAAGATGATGCACTTTGTGCACGGCTTTGAATAGTCGAGGGTGATGCATCCATCTATGAGCCCAGTAGAAATAAAAATCGTGGATGAAATACATTGGGATCATCGTCAGCAACCAGTACCATGCTGGCATAGCGTTGATGTCATCGTATAGTATATCATAAGGCTTGAGAAAGATAAATGTGAAGGATGCTATCACTGCAAAAATTGCCACGGTCAGCAGTGAATACAGCGTATCTCTCTGGTAATCTTTGAATTTTGGAAACTTCTGTTGGATTTTGGGGATAGAAATTTTGTCCTTGAAGATTACATAAAAAATCAGAAAGGCTACTCCTGCAGCAATGACATATCTGATGCCAATGTTGAAAAAAGCGATGGGTAACCTTTCGATGAAGTATTGCATGATGCTATGAAGATAATCTTTTTGGGATAATTTTCATTTTGGTTTTAGCTTCCGCTTTCACTGCTTCCGTCCATGAATCGGTTTTTAAATGAAAAGAGAAAACTCCACAGGTGGGTACATTGTCTACATACTCACTACTGAAGTGGTTGACTAAATCTGTAAACCCTGGATTGTGTCCAAATATGGCAATGGAGTCTACTTCTTCTGCTTGCTCCTTGATGATCTCCAGAATATCTTCTGCATCAGCCATGTATAACCTGTCATCAATTTCGATATCATTTTCAGGGTAACCCCAGTCATCAGCAACATACAAAGCTGTATAAAGTGCCCTGCTAGCCGGACTGGTTATGATTTTATCTGGCGTATTTTCATTCATGCTCAACTCACGCCCTACCTTTTGGACATCTCTACGGCCCTTTAACCCTAGAGGTCTGTGCTTGTCTGGTAGGTCAAAATTCCACGATGATTTAGCATGTCTGATAATATAAAGGGTCTTCATTCTTTGTTTTTAATCCGGCAAATAAAAGTCGAAATGTAACTCACGCATACATTTAAAATGGCCTGCTGGGCAGGTTTTGTGGCCTAACTTAGAGCATGGCCTGCATTTCAAATTCTTGTTTTCAAAGATTACAAACTTCGTTCTGTATGGATACATTCCAAATTCAGGAATGGTACTTCCCCAGATGCTGTAAATCTCCTTTTTGAAAGCTGCAGCCACATGCATAAGCCCAGTGTCATGGGTAAATACCCAACGTGACTGTTTTACTAACGAAGCAGACTGGTGGAAGTTGAACTTTCCACATGCATTAAAGACAATTGCCTTTTTACCCAGCGCATGCAGGCCTTCTGAAAAGTCCTCTGGTTCATTTCTTTGGAAAAATAGTTCTACTTCCTCACCAATTGGTTTTTCCTCTGGCCCGCCAATAAGTATTATTGGTTTATTAATTCTATCACAAAGTTCTATGATCCGTTCTTTGGGAAGCCTTTTTGTGGCAAACTTCGCCCCGATCACAACTGCTGCATAGCCATGCTGGTATTCTTTTGGGAGCCATTCCAGTTCTACTTCATCCTTATGAGGAATAAAATAATCCAACCCCAAGCTATCCATTTTTATCCCAAGAGGTTCTACACAGTCCATGTACCGATCCACAATATGTCGGTTAGGTAGTAGATTGATTTTAAAGGTTGTTAGCAGCCATTTCTTAATGTTCAACTTGTCCAGGGTATAAGATTTTACACCAAGTCTGGTTTTGATCCATCGGGTTCTCAGGTTGTTGTGTAGGTCAATTACCAGGTCAAAGTTTTCACTTTTTAATTCTTTGATTAACTGGCTAAGACTTTCTTGAAGCGAATGAACTTTGGTCAGATAAGGATTTTCATCCAACAACCCACGGTAGCTATCTTTAGTGGCAAAGTGTATTTCTGCATCGGGTAACTGAGACCTGAGTGTTCGGATTACAGGAGTACAAAGCACAATGTCTCCAATAGACGAGAATCGTAAAATGAGAATTTTCATTCCTTGAGATAGCTTCTGGTAGTCATGTTGTTGAGTAAAGTAAATTTAAGGGAATACAGCATGGTAAATTGTAATAAATGAAACAATGAGTTAAATGAATAGATTGTTAAATTGTTTTATGTAAGGTTTGAATTAGACTTGATTGTTACATGAAGGTGAAAGTTGTCCTGGTATTCTTATCAATACTTAGTGTCGGGTATGTGTTTGCTCAGAGAAAAAATGTTGCCGACACCAGCACCCTGATCAATCAGCCCAACAGGGTGGAGTTTGACCTGGCTGATTATGGCATGAGTTATCATGTGATTGGCGGTGAATATGATGGGCTTCTTGTGGTTCAAGAGACGGAAAACAGGGCTGAAGATGGCTACAATTGGTCTTTTTATAGTCTGGACACAACATTGTCAGAAAGGTGGACCCGTATTTTGTCAATCGGATATGATAGCCATCTGTTGGGTACAGAGTATCATGATGGTAAATATTACTTGCTGTTCAATGCTTCACGCTACCATTCAGAGGATCTTATTCTTTATGAGATTGATGCGGAAACGGGTGATCATGAAAAAATGGAAATCAATACTGTTTTCCCGGTTCAGCTAACTTTTTTTGAGGTATTGGGTAGTAATGTCATTTTTGGTGGATACACCAATTATCGACCGGTGCTTTTGACCTTTGATTTGGAAGAAAAGAAGCCAAGGGTCGTTCCGGGCTTTTATGACAATAATAGTGATATCATCGATATCATCATCGATGACGATGCAGAGATGTTTACGGTCATTCAGCAGGAGCGAATGAGAAACCGTAAATACACTATCAGAACCAAGACCTTTACATCTTCCGGTGACATCATTCAAAGCAATTTTGTCCAACCTGGAGAAAAGAAAAACCTTATAGATGGAGCCAGTACTACGTTTTATGGCGGGTTTCAGTATGTGGCAGGAACATATAGCAAGAAAGCCACGCAATATAGCAAGGGGCTATACCTGGCTAAGTTTGTAAATGGCAGACAGCAGTTTGTCAAATACCATGATTACAGTGACCTGGATAATTTTTTCGGTTTTATGAATGATCGGCGCGAGCAGCGCATAAAAGATCGGATCGCAAGGAAGAAATCCAAAGGGAAAAAAGCACAGTTCAGCTACAGGTTGGTGGTGCATGATATGATTCAGCGTGATGGTCAATATTTGCTGATAGCCGAGGCGTATTATCCGAGATATTCCACTTATTCCAGTGGTTTTTACAACTATGGTTGGGGAGGTTCTTCCAGGTACAATCCCAATTTTATGGGTTATAAATATACCCATGCAGTTGTGGTGGCATTTGACCGTAATGGAAATATCATTTGGGACAACAGTTTTGAGGTTAATGACGTGGAGAGCTATTCGCTGGATGAATTTGTGGTGGTGAGTAATTACGATGACAAAACCGTGCTCATGTACCTGGAGGAGAATGAAATTCGTTCTAAGGTCATTCAGGGAAATGAAATTATTGAGGGCAAGACTTTCAGTCCTGTGAAATTAGCATTTACGGAAGATGAAGTTAAGAATCGCAACCCGGAGGTAGAAGGGCTCAAACCTTGGTTTGGGCGGACAATGTACGCTTTTGGAGAGCAGCGTATCCGTAATGAAGCCGGTGCTGGAGGCAGAATTAACCGCATGGTTTTCTACATTAACAAGATCCAATATCATTTGGAGAACAAGGCCAACTAGTAATTTTAAGCAGGCATCTACACATAGAGTGAAATACAGTATGCTTTTTTTAAGATATGGTGTTAGAGATTGCTTTTTAGTTTACTTAAAATAGCTCTGAATTTGCGACTAAAATCCTGTAGGATGTAATGAGATGCTTTTATATTTGCATCACATCACGTCATGCAAAAGCGACTCCTTTTTAACAGTAAACTGCTCAATATCACAATCAGTCGGTTGTGTCAGCACCTGATTGAAAATCATGGAGATTTTTCTGATTCTGTCATTCTGGGGATGCAGCCCAGAGGTATTTATCTTGCTGAGCGCATCAAAAAGAGCTTGCAAAAGCAGTTGAACAAAGAAGTTCCCCTGGGGTATTTAGATACTACTTTTCATCGTGATGATTTCAGAAGAAGGGATATACCAAAAACACCCAATCAGACCAAAGTCCCTTTTATCATAGAAGATAAGAATGTCATATTAATAGACGATGTATTATACACAGGTCGCACGGTACGTGCTGCTTTGGATGCAATGACCATGTTTGGTCGTCCATCAAAGGTGGAACTACTGGTGCTTATAGATCGCATGTATTGTCGGGATATACCTGTGGAAGCTAATTATGTAGGACGTAAGGTCAATACCATACTTTCACAACATGTGCTGGTGGAGCTGGCCGAACAAGGAAAAAAAGACAACATCTGGTTAATCAACGATCCTGAATGAGCCAATTAAAATCAAAACATCTGCTGGGTATCAAAAACCTCGATCGGGAGGAGATTGAACTTATTTTTGAAACTGCGGATAATTTTAAAGATGTTTTGAACCGACCGATTAAAAAAGTTCCTTCTCTAAGAGATGTGACAGTTGCAAATGTCTTTTTTGAAAATTCTACCCGAACTAGACTTTCGTTCGAACTTGCTGAAAAAAGACTCTCAGCTGATGTGATCAACTTCTCCTCTTCTTCCTCTTCGGTGAAAAAGGGGGAAACCCTTTTGGATACAGTCAATAATATTTTGGCTATGAAAGTAGACATGATCGTGATGCGCCATAGCAGTCCGGGAGCACCTCATTTTTTGTCCAAACACATCAATGCCAATATTATCAACGCCGGAGATGGAACCCATGAGCATCCTACACAAGCTTTGCTGGATTCTTTTTCTATCAGGGAAAAAACTGGCAGTGTTGCAGGAAAAAAGGTAGTAATAGTTGGGGATATACTACACTCTCGCGTTGCACTTAGCAACATCTTTGCCCTTCAGAAGCTTGGTGCGGAAGTCATGGTATGTGGACCTGCCACTTTGCTGCCAAAGCACATAGCTTCACTGGGGGTGAAAGTGGAACTGGACATTCGCAAGGCGTTGGAATGGTGCGATGTGGCTAATGTATTGAGGATACAGCTGGAACGCCAAAAGATGCGCTATTTCCCTTCTCTGAGAGAATATTCTCTTTACTATGGAATTGACAAACAGCTGCTTGACTCACTTGATAAGGAAATCGTCATCATGCACCCTGGTCCTATCAATAGAGGTGTGGAACTGACCAGCGATGTAGCTGATTCTGATCACGCGATTATTCTGGATCAGGTAGAGAATGGTGTTGCAATTAGAATGGCGGTGCTTTATCTACTTGCAGGAAAAGTTGGATAACTAACTTCCGAAATATTTACTCAGTTCTTCGGTTACCTTTTCTACTTTGAATGGCTTCTCCATGTAACCATTTAGGCCGTGAGTTTTCAGCTCGTTTTCATCCGGAAATGCTACGCTGGCAGTCAAGGCAAAAATAATTCCTTCAAAGTTGGACTCGCGTATTTTTTTCACTGCTTCATAGCCATCCATCACTGGCATGTGAAGGTCCATGAAAATGGCGTCAAAGCTATTGTTGAGTGCTTTGTCTACAGCCTCCTGGCCATTTCTAGCGGTTTCTACTTCAGTATTTAAAGTCAGTAATACTTTTTTGGCAAGCAGGAGGTTGATGTCATTGTCGTCAACGACCAATATACGTAAGGTCTTTGAAAAGGTCATTTGATTAAAAAGCTGGGTTTTAGCAAAAATACGATGCAATGAATCCGATATAGCTAAACTTACTATTTAATCTTATAAAAATTACATAAAAGGCAAGTGAGGAAATTCTCAATATATCACTTTCCAGTATAATTGAAAGGAGTGATTTGCATTAGCTCAGCCTTTATTTTATCCGATACCTCCAGTTCATTGATGAACACATGCAAGGTTTCTTTAGTGATTTTGCTTCCGGTTCTTGTCAGCGCTTTCAGTGCTTCGTATGGATTAGGATAAGCTTCTCTCCGAAGTATCGTCTGTATTGCTTCTGCTACTACCGCCCAGTTATTTTCCAGGTCAGCCAGAATAGCTTCCTCGTTGACCTGAAGTTTGTTGATTCCTTTTTTAAGAGAAGTAAGCGCCAATAAAGTATGAGCCAGGGGTACTCCAATATTCCTTAAAACAGTAGAATCCGTAAGGTCACGTTGCAATCTTGAAATCGGCAGCTTAGCACTCAGGTGTTCGAATAGCGCATTGGCGATCCCCAGGTTACCTTCAGCATTTTCAAAATCAATTGGATTGACTTTGTGAGGCATGGCTGAAGAGCCTACTTCATTTGGGTTGATTTTTTGTTTGAAGTAATTCATAGCAACGTACTGCCATACATCTTTGCTAAAGTCTAAAAGTATGGTGTTGATTCTTTTGATTGCATCGAAAAGAGCAGCAAAATGGTCGTAGTGTTCTATTTGAGTAGTTGGATAACTTCTCTTCAAACCCAATTTTTCAGAAACGAATTTATTACCAAATGCATGCCAGTCGCCATCAGGATAAGCCACATAATGAGCATTGAAGTTTCCGGTGGCTCCACCGAATTTAGCGGCATAACTGATAGCTTCTAGTTGAGCGAATTGGTCGTTGAGCCTGCTTACAAAAACTTCTATTTCTTTTCCAAGTCTGGTTGGGGATGCCGGTTGACCATGGGTTTTTGCCAGCATCGGTATGTCTTTCCAGTCTTGAGCGATTTTACCAATCAACGCAATGATTTCTTTGAGGTATGGAGTGAAAATAGTCTCCAAAGCATCTTTAGTTGACAGGGGAACAGAAGTATTGTTGATATCCTGAGAAGTAAGTCCGAAATGGATAAATTCCTTGAACTCTGATAATCCTAATGCATCAAACTTCTCCTTAATGAAATACTCAACAGCTTTAACATCATGGTTGGTTACCTTCTCGATCTCTTTGATTTTGAGCGCATCATTTTCTGAAAAATCTTCATAAATACGATGCAGTTCAGAAAACTTTCCATGATCAACCCCTGTTAGTTGGGGCAGGGGAATCTCACAAAGTGCTATAAAGTAAAGTATCTCGACCTTCACCCTATAATGTATCAGCGCGAATTCAGAAAAGTAGGGAGCAAGTGCATCCACTTTTGAACGGTAGCGTCCATCTATTGGTGATATGGCAGTAAGGTCGTTTAGCTTCATAGTTGTGAAATTTGAGGGGGCAAAAATAGGTCATTCAACTAAACTTGTGGAGGAAACGTGAGAGATTTACCTTTGCGCCTGCTTTTACAAAGACAAGGAAAGAAAATGGTGTTTGGACTATTCAAGAAAAAGAACAAAGAACAGAAAAAAGATGAGCGTTTTCAGATGCTCAAAATTCGTGAAGTAGTGCCTGTAGCGAAGGAGGCGGTGAATGTGGTCTTCGAAAAACCGGAGGGCAACTTCAACTATAAACCCGGTCAGTTCATCACGATCATTAAGGAAGTGGAAGGAAAGAAAATTCGTCGTGCATACTCTTTGTGTACCACGCCATTTGAAGATGAGTATCCGGCTGTAACTGTAAAGCGTGTGCCTGGTGGATTAATGTCCAATCATATCAACGATACTTTTAAGGCAGGTGACGAAGTGGAAATCATGAACCCAATGGGGATGTTTACCACAGAGTATTCTGCACAGAATAAGCGTAAAGCCGTATTTTTTGGGGGAGGTAGTGGAATTACACCATTGTATTCCGTGATGAGGTCAATACTCATTAAAGAGCCGACCAGTGAGGTGGTGCTTGTTTATGGTAACAGGTCTGAAGAATATATTGTATTCAAAGAGGAGCTTAGCCAACTTGAGGCAGACTGTGGTGGTCGGTTTAAATTGGTTCATATCCTGGAAGAAGATTCAAAAGGCTTTGCCCAGCATGTTGGCAGACCGACTGCTGAGATGATTAGCGACCTAACCAAAAATTTGGGAGTAGACAGAGATACGGAATTTTATATTTGCGGTCCTGCGCCAATGATGAATATCACCAAAGAAGGTCTGGAGCTGGCAGGCATTACAGATCAGAAAATCCGTATGGAAAGCTTCGAGGCGGGTAAAACCTCACCTGCTGATATCAACGATACCGGAGACAATACTTTTGAAGGAGAAAGCGAAGTGACGATCCTGATGTATGGAGAAGAGCATGTGATCAAAGTAGATGCGAAAGACCACATATTAGATGCTGGTTTGGATGCCAATATTGATATGCCTTATTCCTGTCAAAGTGGGCTTTGTACCGCGTGTCGTGCCAAATGTTTGGAAGGTCAAGTGGATCAGCAGGATGCTGAAGGCCTAACTAAGTCGGAAGAAGAAGAAGGGTATGTGCTACTATGTGTTGGTAAGCCCAAATCACCAAAAATTAAGTTGGAGGTAGGATAAAATAACGGCAGGTTAATCATCTCGATAAAATTCAAAACAGCAGCTTTTACTACCTTACGGCCAAAAAGCTGCAAGATGAAAAACCTGTTTTACGTTTTGGTGTTTGGGGCGCTGGTGAGTTGCCATCAGCCCGCAGTAGATGACACTATTCCCTCAGATTTCGGACCATTCAAGCATGGCGTAGCTTCCGGCGATCCATTGCATGATCGTGTAATCATCTGGACACGTGTGACTCCTGAGAATGATGATAGCACCATCTCAGTAAACTGGGAGCTCGCAACTGACAGAGGTTTCAGTAAGGTTGTTCATTCGGGTGAATTTGAGACTTCATCCAAAAGAGACTACACCGTAAAAGTGGATGTGAGTAACCTCAAAGCAGGAACGCCTTATTATTACAGGTTTCAATCAGGAAATTATCATTCACCTATTGGCAGAACTAAAACTGCCTCGACAAATCCGGATTCATTAAGGTTTGCTGTGGTGAGCTGTGCCAACTACGAGTGGGGTTACTTCACGGCCTACAAGCATATTGCCGAAAAGCCGTTATTAGATGCGGTTTTACATCTTGGAGATTACATCTACGAATATCAGCCGGGGGGCTATGGCGACACCACAATCGGACGAATTCATGAGCCACCAAAAGAACTTTTAACACTTTCGGATTATCGTACCCGCTATGCTCAGTACAGGTCTGATGAAGACTTGCAGGCAGCACATGCAAGTCATCCCTTTATCACTATCTGGGATGATCATGAAATTGCCAATGATGTTTACTCAGAAGGGGCACAAAATCATCAGCCGGACGAAGGAGATTTTTCGGCAAGGAAAAATGCAGCCATACAAGCTTATTATGAGTGGCTTCCAATTCGAGAAGGTGATAAGCTTTACAGAAAATTTGATTTTGGATCATTGGCAGATGTGTTGATGCTGGATGAACGACTGGAAGGTAGAAGTAAACCTGCGGAAAGTATAGACGATCCTGAATACAATTCTCCTGACAGACGTATGTTGGGAGAGGAACAGCTCAACTGGTTAGAAAATCAACTTAGTAGCGATCAATCACACTGGAAGCTCATAGGTAATCAGGTGTTTTTCTCAGATTTGGATCAAAGTGCAGTTTTTCCAAATAATCCTAAAAACCTGGACAGTTGGAATGGATATCCTGCGGAGAAAAATCGGTTGGCTGGTTTTATTAAGAGTAATCAGATTTCCAATGTGATTTTTGCGACAGGTGATACGCATGCTTCCTGGGCCTTGGAGACTGTGGTGAAGGAAGTGGCGCTGGAACCTGTTGCTGTAGAGTTTGGTACACCTAGCATCAACTCCGCGAATTATGATGAATATACTAATCTGGACACAGCCAAACTTTCAGCTAAGCTTTATCTAAGTGCTAATCCACATTTGCGCTACACCAATTTGCATGATCATGGCTATACCTTATTGACTTTGAATAAGGAGAAGGCAACAGCAAGATATTATTATGTAAAAACGGTAAGAGAGCCTGGTGCAGAAGAAGAGATGGCTAAGAAAGTTTGGGTTGAGAGCGATTCTCCATTTATACGAGAAAAAGTAGAGAAGCTTCAAGCGAAGGAGGAGAGTAAGTGATTTAGGTTATTGTTTCAAATGGCTTGCATGTCTGATTGAAGAATAAATTGAGGTTACTTCTTTCAATATTGATGGTTTATGTTTAACTGAAAACACAGATGTGTTAAATTTAAGATTTATCAATGTTGTATCGCTTAACTAATAGCCATGAAGTATCCTCTTTTGGCTCCTTATATTTTTACTGTCTGTTATGCTTTTGCTAATCCTATTTTGCATGGCCGGAATAGTGTAGCTACAGACCGAGAGGTAACCTATCCAGCTGCAAGTGAAACCATGTATTTTCAAGGCTTTGAAGGTTTGTCTGGTGATACCTGGGGAATTGACTCTCAGGATGGAAGCATTTCCAACATAACAGGAAGTACCGACTCACCAGCAAACCAAAGAGTTCGAACAGGTTCATATTCCTGGCAAGTCAATAACTCAACATCCACTTTAACCATGGACCGGGTGAATACTTCCGGTTATTCCTCGATGGTGCTGAATGTTTATTTGTCATCCACATCTCTAACTTCTGCCAATGGAGCAGATGCAAGTGATTTTGTAAAAGTCTATGTCAATTTAGATGCCGGGGGATTTCCATCGTCACCTGATGTTACCATCAATGGTTACTCCAATGCCAGATGGGGGTATGACGGGGCTGGTGTTGCTGCTGCAACGGCTGGTACTCCTGCTACTTTTACTGCCCAGTCTAATGATTACGCAAAGATTGAGATAAGTATCCCGGATGGCACATCCTCTTTATCATTTCAAATTGTAGCTTTCAATAACAGCACTGATGAGTTTTGGAATATTGATGATATTGAACTCATAGGGACACAAATTACCTGTTCTACAAATTCTGTCAGCAGTTTCACACCATCTTCAGGTCCGAAAGGAACTCTTGTCACTATTTCAGGTACAAATTTTGACAGTGGTACCGGAACCTCTGCTGTTTTATTTAATGGCTTAGCAGCAGCTTCTTTCAATGTCATTTCATCTACAGAAATTCAAGCTGACGTTCCTTCGGGAATAGGTGCCGGTAAGATATCAGTAGAAACCGATGGTTGCGTTAATTTATCAACTCAGAATTTCACACTAATTGAAAATGACTGCACAGGCAGTGGCGCCACAGATCTGTTGATATCAGAATATGTGGAAGGAATTAGCAACAACAAATACCTGGAACTATTCAATGGAACTGGCGCTGACGTGAATCTCTCCAATTATGATCTGGTGATCTATACAAATGGAAGTTCCACTGTATCCAGTTCGCTTGGCCTTTCCGGGACTTTGGCGGATGGTGATGTTTATGTGATTGCCAATAGTTCTGCAGCTTTATCGGTAACGCCCGACCTGTCACCAAGCTCAAGCGTAATGTCATTCAATGGGAATGATGTGATTGCTTTGCGCAAATCCTCAACGAATATCGATGTTGTGGGCACTATTGGTAGCTCAGCTGATTTTGCTAAAGATGTCACGCTTGTTAGAAACAGCTCCGTTTTGACTCCCACTACAATCTACACTTCATCAGAATGGACAACTTATGCTCAGGATGATGTAAGTGATTTGGGTTCTCACACATTTTCAGGAGGTAACTCACCAACCATTACGACGGAACCAGTAGATCAAAATGAATGTAGTTCGGCCACTTTTTCTGTGACGGGTACGGGTACAATAGATGCTTACCAATGGCGAGTTTATGATGGAGCTTCCTGGGCAGACGTGAGTGATGGAGGTGTTTATTCTGGAGCTACAGCAGCCAATTTGAGCCTGAGTGGTATTACTGCAACGATGGATGGATATCAATATTATTGCGAGCTGGTCCAGTCCGGGGTTTGTACCAACGTGACACAGACAGCAGTGCTGAGTGTTGGATCTGGTGGTGCTCCGGGTGAGTGGAGTGGAGGAGCTAGCGCTGACTGGACTGACTGTAAAAACTGGTCTAGCGGAGAGGTACCTGCTTCAGGTTCTGATATTACAATTCTCAGTTCCGGGAGCGCACCACAAGTTGTCACTGATATGACTGTCGGTAATTTGACACTGGAAGCATCTTCCACTCTGGAAATTATTGGTGCAACCACGCTTACAGTATCCGGTGATTTGGTGGTAAACTCGGGAGCTTCAATTGACGGTGATGATCCAAACTCCAATGTCACTTTGACCGGCAATCTCAATGGTTTGACTTTTGATGGAACTTTGCAGCCAAATACGGATATGTATGTCGGTAGTGGTGCTGAAATTGTATTGAATTCCAACCTGGACTTACCAAATGAAAGCAATGATCTGACAGTTTTGAGTGGTGGAACTCTCAATTTTAATGGATACAATGTAACCGGCTCGTCTGGTGATTTTTTCCTGGAAGCTGGAGCTGCGATTAAAATTACGTCAGCAGATGGCATCACTTCCACTGGCTCAACTGGCAATGTTCAAACGGATACCCGAAACTTCGATACTGGAGCTGATTACTATTTTACCGGAGGTAACGCTCAGGTTTCCGGAAATGCTTTTCCATCCACAGTCCATAATTTGTATGTCGATAAAACCTCCAATGACATCACTTTGAGTGGTGATTTGAATGTTGATGGAGATTTGGTGTTTTCAGGAACTGGTAACCTGCTTACCGGGGCAAACACTGTCACATTGAGTAGTTCAAGTTTACTTTCAGGGGAAAGTACCAATAGCTATCTGGAAGGAACGGTGACTCTACAAAAAGCAATCAACAACACCTCTGACACGCCGGGAAATATTGGTGTTTCACTAACTACTTCAGATAATCTTGGAATTACAACTTTCACCAGGGTTTCAGGAAGTGATGGTATAGTTGGTAAGAGTGGGCCTTATAGCAGTATCGCCACTACATGGACTATCACACCCACTACTCAGCCATCCAGCGCAGTGACAGGCACTTTTAGCTGGCTCTCTTCATTGGACAATTCTATCGATTTGGGAACTTTGGAAGTATGGAAAAATCCTGGATCAGGTTGGGTTTATCTCATGGATGCTACCAACACTGGAACAGGTGATTTGAGAACAGTCGCATTCAGTACTCCTTCTTTTTCTGATTTCACAGTGACTGACAATGCCAATCCATTGCCGGTGGAATTGATAGGTTTTAGCTATGAATATCAAAATGATGAACTCACTCTTGTTTGGGTTACAGCGTCAGAAATTAACAATTCAGGATTTGAGGTTCAACGCTCATTTAATGGAAAGACTTTTGAAAGGGTTGGTTTTGTAGCCGGCTATGGAACAACAAAAGAGAGGCATGAGTATCATTTCACAAATGAAGAGCTTTACAGTGGAGTATATTATCGGTTGAATCAATTAGATTTTGATGGGCAATCCAGCTTAAGCTCCGTGATTTATATTCCGTATCGGTCAGATCTTGGTTTGACCATATTTCCAAATCCACTGAAATCACATGAAAAACTCAAATTCAAATTTGGATCGGATATTCATGAAGAAGCTGAAATCCATGTGACAATTCTGAATACTGAAGGGAGAATTTTGAGTCAGACTTCTTTTCAAAGAAAACACCTAGAAGATCTCCTGAATCAGTTTGTGGATGGATTAAAAAGAGGGCAGTATTTTGTTAAAACTAAAGTTGGAGATCAAATATTCTTACACAGATTGCTAAGAGACTAGATCAAAATACGTGTAATTAGTTTTCTTTCTTCAATCTCCCCGCATCCTTCAGAGCTTTGTGAATGATGTACTCCAGTTGGCCATTGGTACTACGAAATTCATCCGCAGCCCATTTTTCAATGGCTTGCAAAGTAGCTTCATCAATGCGCAATACAAATGGTTTTTTCTTGGCCATTTTAGTCCATTCTCCAATTCACCTTCAATTCATTGAGGGCAGTTTCCAATTCATTTGGTTTTTGAGTGCCAAGCAATAGCTTTTTGCCATTGGAAAATTCTATCTGAAGTCCCCAGTTTCCTTTTACATTCATTGCTTTGCCACTACCAGGCCTTACTCTGTAGCCCCAGCCGCCATATTCCCAGATAGGCTTATATTGGCGAACATATATTTTTTTCACTTCTTCTGCGGAGATACTTCTCAGTGAATTGACAAATGGGAAAAATCGATAACGAATAAATCCAGCATCAATTTCTACCTGAAGTTTCATGAAATGAAAGAGCAAAAATATGCCCAGCAGAATCAGGATGGTGATGAGGTTGGTGAGGATCAGTGCCGAATCGCCAATAGGGTTATCTCCCCATGGTTCTCCAAGTACGATTTGATTGTAATAGCCAAAAAGTAGTGTTCCAATCATTGGGACTGATATTAGAAGCACCAACCACCATGACCATGTATATCTGAACATTTGGGTCTCTGTGAAAATAACTTTCCCTTTCATAGTTGCTCTATTTTAATGATGTAAGGTTCCTGAATTGACAACCGGAGAGACGTCTTTATCGGCGCAAAGCACAACCATGAGATTGCTGACCATCGCTGCTTTTCGTTCCTCGTCTAAGTCTATAAGTTGCTTTTCAGAGATTTGTTCCAACGCCATTTCTACCATGCTTACGGCTCCTTCCACTATTTTGTGCCTTGCTGCTACAATAGCGGTCGCCTGCTGTCTGCGAAGCATTGCATTGGCAATTTCCTCGGCATAAGCCAGATAGCCAATTCTTGCTTCCTGGATTTCTATACCAGCTATCGCCAGTCGGTCTTCTATTTCTTTTTCCAGATTCTCGTTGACTTCATCAAGGCCAGAGCGTAATGTGATTTCCGCTTGCTCATCATCAAAATTGTCATAAGGATAACTGCCAGCCAGTTTTCTCACTGCCGCATCAGTCTGTACCCGAACGAAATTTTCATAATCATCTACTTCAAAAGCAGCCGCAAAAGTGTCTTTTACCCGCCATACCAGGATCACTGAGATCAGAATTGGGTTACCGATTTTGTCGTTGACTTTTACCCTTTCGCTATCGAAGTTTCTTGCACGAAGTGATATGCTTTTCTTATAATAGAAAGGATTGGCCCAGAAGAATCCATTCTTTTTTACTGTTCCGATGTATTTACCAAAGAGTACGAGCACGCGTGAACCATTTGGGTTGACAAAGAAGAAACCTGGCGCCATGATAATCCCCAAAAGCAGCGTGAATACGAATGGAGTGGCTTTGGTAACAGCCAACCCTGCAATAGAAATAATAATCAACAAGGCACATATCAAAAATGCAATGTAGCCGGAAATTGGCGTGAAGGATTTTTCTTGAGAAGTCATGGATGTAAATTTTAGGTTTAATTTAATGTGATATTAAATTGATATCATATTGAAATACGATAATTAAAGTAAAAAGGTTTTGGAAAGAGCTAATGATTACTTTTGTATCGAATTTTCAAACCCATCATTTTATGGCATCCGGATACAACAATTGGGAGCAGTTTTACCAGCGTTTCAATCTGATTTTTAATGGCCTTGTGGCAGTGCCTCTTTTACCATTTGGCTACATTTTTTTGGAAACTCAAAAGGAAACCCCCGATCCTGCATTGATTTTTGGCACGTCTGGTAAAATTCTGATGGTTGCACTGTTAGTGGTGGTCGTGATATCCATTGTGTTTTCTCAGATGTATAAGCGATCGATTCCGGAAAAGGTGAAAGTGGTGTCAGGAATCAAACAGAAGCTTGAGACCTATTTGTATGAGAAAACCCGTCAGTATTTAATTTTGGAGGCGGCTTCTGTGAGTGCGATTATTGGTTTGTATATGACCAAAGATCAACTTTTCTCCGTAGCGTATGTGGTGGTGCTTTTTATTTATTCGCTCAGCAGGCCAACATTCGATAGTGTGGTGCGAGAAACTGGAATCCCTGAAAAAGATTTGATTGACTGGGGTGGCGGAGAAAAATAAAAGCTGCCATTATTGACAGCTTTTAGTAGGAGCGAATTCATTGACTAGACAAATGCGCTCAATATTTATAGTGTAATTCCAAATGTCATCGCATTTAGTCCGGGACTTCCGGCAGGTCCATGACCAGGAGCAAATACATTGTTCAAATCGTATTGTGCAAAGATATCAAGTCCTTTGAAGCCAACCTGAGCGCGAATGCCGTATCTGAAGTTGGTCAGGTAATAGCTTCCAGAGTTTTTGTCTTTCTGCTTTTTGCCATTCTCTTCGTAGACAAACTTGGTATTGCCACCTACTCTGTAGCCGGCATACCCACCTACGCCAAACCTAATTCCTTGTTTCTTGTATGATCGGAATTTTACACTTCCACGCTCCAGGTTTTTGACTTTTCTTCGGCCTTTGGAAAAGTCTAGCATTGGCACCATTGTTACGTTAATGTATGGAGCTGTGAGACGACTTTTGAGGTTACTATTGCCTGATAGATCCGGAGAAAACTCAATATTGTTATTTCCTTTGGTGATCTTCTGACTGGCGTCCTGCATTTTCCAGTTGTACCAGCTTACACCTCCACCCCATTCTAAAAAGAGTGGACCGGTCAGCCAGGTTTTGTTCACACTGTTAAGGCCAATATACCAGCTTCCCCAGGGTTTCACAGCATAAGGCTCATTGTTTTCATCCGGGAATTTTCCGTTTTCAATCCAGTTGTTCAGTCCAACGTCAACATTGAAATGGTGTTTGGTACGATCCACAGATTCTTCTTCATACTGATAGCGCTTTACTGGCAGGTCATCATCAAATTCATCTTCCAGATCTTCCCAGTCATCTGCATCTACCAGCAGTTCCATATTTCCGATCTTGATTTTTGTTTTGGCACTGCTGCCTTCTCCAAAAATGATAGTAGTGTCTTTGAGGTACTTTTTACCATTTTGGTCCTGAATCTCAATCTTCTCAATTTTACTTGATCTCAATGCTGTGTTCAGATCTTTGATCATCTTGTTGAGGTCATATTGTTCCAGATCTTTCAGTGCGGTTCTATCTGCCGTGTAGACGATAATTTTACTTTTATTATTCAGCTCTATCACCACGGTATCTTCCGATTTTTTGGTGCTGGTAGTGGCGTTTGCGTGTACCAATATCACCAACATGGCTAGTGTTGTTAATATCTTTTTCATTGTCCTGATTATTTTGAGTTCTTTAATTAATGTTAAATAGGTGATCCTTAGCATCGCGAATGTCTGACAGCAGTTCTGTAGGGGAAACATCCTGCGAAAGACGACTCATCAGTTGACTCAGCTTATGAGTTTTTTCAGCTGGCTGATTCGAAGCGATGTAAGTAATCTTGATACTAGGTTGCTTTGGCTCCAGCATTTCCACTCCTTTCAAACTAGTATCCAAAGGAAGGTTGGCCGCAACCATTTTGTCATTATAAGTTGATAATTCAATCGTTTTAAACTGTTGTATTTGAGCAGGCTCAGCTTTAACAGGTGCTACAGTCGCCTGAGCTACTGTTGATACAGGTACTTTACTTTCTTTTATTTGGATCTTAGCCTTAGCAGGAATATTCCATTCAAAGCTGAAAGATCTTTCCAGTACGGGATGGTCAGCTATCGCTAGCTGTCCATTGAGATCAGTACCTGTTTTGCTAAAATTGATGACTGCTATGGTTGCTGAGATCAATACGATAATTGCTGCTGCAATACGCATTGGTATGAGCCATTTGTTTCTTTTACCAGCAATCTGGCTTTGGACTTGCTCCCAGCTGCTAGCAGCGGGTTGCACCTCATACTGATCGAGGTTTTCCCTAAAGAGTCTGTCTAGTTCATTTGCCATTGCTATTCGTTTTTAATTCCTTCTCTTGTATTTCTATGAGCCTTGCCTGCAAGAATTTTCTTGCCCTGCTCAGCTGCGATTTTGACGTATTCTCATTGATTCCCAATGTTTCGGCGATTTCCTTGTGGTTATAACCTTCTATTGCATAGAGGTTGAAAACCGTGCGGTAACCTACCGGCAATTCAGCGATCAGTGCCATCAGGTCAGCTGCTTCCAGGCTGCTGTCCAGCGTGTTGTAGTCAGGCTCTGCTTCAGCTTTTTCTACTTCCACTTCCAGGGACATGTTCTTGTTTTTGCGGATATACATCAAGCTTTCATTTACCATGACCCTGCGTATCCATCCTTCAAGACTTCCGTCTCCATGATACTGATCCAGTTTTTCAAAGACCTTCACCATGCCGCCAATCATCACGTGTTCGGCTTCTTCCCGATCATGAATGTATCGAAAACAAACACCGAGCATTTTCGGTGCAAACCGCTCATACATCTCTTTCTGAGCCTGCGCTTTCCCCTTACGGCAGTCGCTAAGTAGCTTTTCCTCAGTGTTTGATTTGTTGATTCGCAACATGGTTAAGTTGGTGTTCATGGGGAAGATGCAGATATCTGCGGGTAGGTTGCGTGGTAGTTGGAAAAAAGTTAAAATACTACTAACTAAGTTAGTCTGTTCCAGACAGGAATTGCCGGATATGCAAGTGTTTGATTCCCTTGTAATCGGCAATGATTTCATCGCCAGTAACAACTATCTTTTCAAAGTTGTCTTTGATTCTTAGTAGATTCCCAAATTCGCGCTCCCTGGTTTTTTCATCAGAAAGCAGGTACGCTACTTGAATGTACTTGGTGTTGTTATTTTTCTGTGCAACAAAATCAATTTCTCTGTCTTGATGTTTGCCAATAAACACCTTGTAACCATTACTGACCAGATGGTTGTACACCAGGTTTTCAAAAACATTCCCTATTTGATCAATGGTAAATGGCATAATTGCATGTTTCAACCCCAGATCAGAAAAGAAATATTTGTCATTGATTTCAAATCTTTTTTTGCCCACAATATCCAATCTTTGGACTTTATTGATGAAAAATGATTGGGTGAGATATTGTAGGTAATTCATTACAGTATTTACGGATAAACTGACTCTTTGTGCTTTAAGAAAATCGCTTATTTTCTTTGAAGACACGTAACTTCCAAGATTGTCCGAAAGGTATTCTATAAGTCTCTCCATAAAATCAATTTCTCTGATATTATGTCTTGATACTACATCTTTAAGAAGTACGGTATCATAGATGCTTCTCAAATAACCGTAAGCAATATCATCCTCCAACTGTAGGTTGATCAGATATGGCAGGCCTCCATATCTGATATATTTATTCAAAGAATCACCATTATTTTCGAGTTGATGGATTTGGAGGAATTCGTCAAAGGTCAGGCTATAAATGTGAAATTCAATATACCGGCCAGATAAGTGGGTGGCCAGATCTCCGGAAAGCATTTTGGCATTGCTGCCTGTACAATAAAGATCGATTTCTTCAACCAGCAATTGTCTCAATGCTATTTCAAATTGGTCAATCTCCTGAATTTCATCTACAAATACATGGTTAGTTTGGGTTTTGGATAGATTTGACTTTACATATGCATAGAGGTCATCTCCGGTCTTGATATGACCAAACTCATTGAATTCCTTATTAATGTAAATGGTGTTGGCACTTTTATCGTGTTCGATAATGTGATCAATGATCTGTTTGAGAATTGTTGTTTTACCAACTCTCCGTTGACCTGTTAATACTTTAATCAGGTGTTTACCTATGTAGGGTTTGATTTTAGCTAAATATTTGTGTCGGATAAACATATGTATACTGAAAATTTAACTCTTAAATTTAATAAGTTTTCAGTATGATGAAAACATTAACAAAATTAGCGTTGAGTTTTCATTATAGTATTTTTCAAAAACTTAAACCCAAAACCTTCTTTTCGTTCTAACCATTTGTCTTAATTTTCCGGCGTGGAAAGTTTTGTAGTATCGGCTCGTAAGTATCGTCCGCTTGGCTTTGATGAAGTGGTGGGACAAGGACATATTACCACCACGCTGAAAAATGCAATCGATAATGATCATCTGGCGCAGGCGCTGCTTTTTTGTGGCCCTCGTGGTGTAGGTAAGACTACCTGCGCACGGATTATGGCCCGAATGGTCAATGGGTTTGAAGCAGAATCCGGAGATGCTGCCAGCAGCAATTTCAATATCTATGAACTGGATGCAGCCTCTAACAACTCTGTTGAAGACATTCGAAACCTGATCGATCAGGTACGATATCCACCTCAGCAAGGCAAATACAAGGTCTATATCATAGATGAGGTTCACATGCTCTCCACTTCAGCTTTCAATGCTTTTTTGAAAACGCTGGAAGAACCACCTTCTTATGCCATCTTCATCCTGGCAACTACGGAAAAGCATAAAGTAATTCCTACGATCCTTTCCAGATGCCAGATTTATGATTTCAATCGAATTGAGATCAATGATATGGTGGAGCAGCTGCAGAAGATTGCAAAAAATGAAGGTATAGATGCCGAGCCGGAAGCACTTCACCTGATAGCTCAAAAGGCGGATGGTGCCATGCGTGATGCATTGTCTATTTTTGACTTGATAGTGACATTTTCTTCTGATAATAAAGTCACTTACCAGAGCACCATCAACAACCTTCACATCCTGGATTATGATTATTACTTCAGGTTAGCTGATTATTTCCATGAAGGTAATTTATCCGGTTCACTTCTCTTATTTGATGAAATCATTCGTCAGGGATTTGATGGACATAATTTTCTGGTAGGTTTAGAAGACCACTTTAGAAATCTGCTGGTTTGTAAAAACCCAAATACCTTGAAACTTCTGGAAGTTCCGGAAAACCTGAAGCAGAAATATCAGGAGCAAGCCAATGCTTTAAGTTCTTCTTATTTGCTAACAGGGCTCAATCTGATGAATCAGGTCGATTTGAGCTACAAACAAAGCAAAAACCAACGGCTGCACATAGAATTGTGCTTGATGAAGCTTTCACAATTAGAGAATGCCATCAAGCTGAGTGAAGGATCAAAAAAAAAAGTAGCGGCAGCTTAGAGGAGGAAAAACCTCAATCACAAGCGGAATCTTCGAAAGAGCCTCCAAAGGCAGATAAGCCAGCTCCAATTCCTGCGCCACATACTCCGCGTATTAAAATTCCAACAAGTGCTGCTGGTACTGAGAAAAAAGAAACTCCAAGTCTGGTGCGAACCAGGCAGGCACCCACAACAAGTGATGCTCCAAAGAAACCTCTGCTGGAAGAGCGCAAAAGTGAGTTCAGTGATGAACAAGTGAAGGAATCGTGGCAGGCATTTATCACAATGCGTAAAGAACAGGGAGCTAGTGATATGGAGCAGTTAGTGCTTGGTAGAGTGATGTCAAAGCTATCTGAAACACAGGTTAAGATTTTACTGGACAGCCAGCTGGAGATCAGTATTCTGGAGCGTTTTGAATCTGAACTTGTACAGCATCTTAGAAAATCCCTGGACAATACTTTCGTAACCATTGAAAAGGAGGTAAGTGAAGAAGAACTTACCAAGAACCTGTACACTTCCCGGGAGAAGTTTGATTATATGGCCCAACAGAATCCAGCATTGATAGAGCTAAAGGAACGCCTTGGTTTGGATTTTGATTTTTGATACCTGATTAATTGATGTTGATCGAAATGTTTTTTTGAAATAAGTTGATTAATCCTCATCTTACAGGATTCAATTAGCGCATAATGATACTTAAAGCAATAGCAATAGACGATGATCCTGTTTCGATCATGATGGTTAAGAAGCTGTCAGAATCTGTGAAGGACTTGAATTTGGCCAGCACTTATGATAATCCTATCGAAGGTGCTGCAGGTATCATCCTGGATAAGCCGGATCTTTTATTTCTTGACATTGAAATGCCAGAGTTTAATGGTGTAGAGATCATGAAGTCCTTGAAAAAACCTCCCAAGATCATTGTGATATCCGGAAATCCAAACTTCAAAGACGAATCCCTGGGACTCAATGCTGTGGCATTTATCTCCAAACCAGCTGATGAACAACTGTTTATTGATGCTGTGGAGGCTGTAAGGACTATTTGCATCAATGAAGCTTAAGCCTTCTTGAAATTTTCTACTATCCTTTAGGGCTGAAAATCACCATTTCATTGAATTTCTTTACCATTTGGTCATAATAGTTTTTTAGATCAACATATTCTTCAGGCGCGTATATTGCTTTCTTGAAGAAACAGGAGGCCTTTATTTCCAATCGACCAGCGTTAATTTTTGATGAATAAACCAGGTCGAGGAGGTCATTAGAAATTTCCAGAGGTTCAGGGACATATTCCAGTTGATAGCCTTCCGGTATATTTAAGTAGCACCTATAATCATCCTTTGTTTTGAAGATAAAATCTACTGGGTAGTTCCGGGATTTTTGTTTTAATGGACTGATAGTCGGCGGGATGTTAAGAAGTGGGCGCACTAGTATTTTTTCATTGATTCGCTCCAGGTTTAACTCTCCACTGTAAAACACTTGGTACGGGGCTTCATTCTTGTCAAAATTTCTAGTAACCACCTTTTCAATTTGCACATGGTTCCCCTGTTCCATGTGTTCCTGGATTTTGTCCTTCTGGTCTCCAAACTTATCCTTTTTTATGTAAGCACTCATGTCTCGAGAGTTGTTTGAAACAAGGAAGGTTGATTTGAGGGAATCCGGATCTATTGTAAGGTTGATTTGATAAAGATCCACACCGATACCAAATCCTCTGACGTCTATGAAGTTCACTTCTTGATCATCCACAATCAAGCCATAGTCATTAATGCAAAATGGAGGTATCCGGTCATAAGCAAGTAAAGGTTCGGTCGCATCAGTGAGTACAAGTTTACCATCAATCTCGAGGAGAATAATTACATAATTAAAGTAATGATTGAATGGATAGTTAGAATAGACTTTACCGTGATCACGCGTGCTAATAACCACAGGTTTGGCATCAAGACCAGCAGCTTGTAACAAACCGAGTGTGTACATATTAATTTCAGCAGCGTTGCCCTCCTTCTTCTCAAGGAATTTTTTGAGTTTCTCTCTCGCAAACTTTGCGTAATATCTGTTCCAGCTGTAATTGGATTTGACGTATTCAATGATTTTTTTCGCTTTTTCAGCTTCTGAGAGTCCTTCCAAACCAAAGTTAGGTAGTACTGTTTTGCTGCCTTGCTTATTCGCCTGCTTGATGTATTTACCAAAATCTTCGTGATCCAGGTAATCTTCAATCATTTGTGCCCAGGAGGTCATGACTTCCGTGACTCCACCAGTTGGATTATGTACTTTAGATAGCTGGAAATCCATTTTCAGGATATAGTCGTCTACAGAGGAAATTAGTGTTTCATCTTTAAAAGCAGGGATGTCCTTTTTAATAAATGTCGTTACGTAATCGTTGAAAGTAATACCCCATAAATTACGCTCATCTCCTTCTTCGTAGGACTTCTTCTCATCCAATTCACCCCCCTGGAGCGTGTAAATGTATTCGTAAAATGGAATCATCTTTACTGTGTATTCACTATATACCGTCGGAATCCTGTCTTGAAACTGCCAGTCAGGGAGGTTGAACTTAAATGGTGTCCAGTGTGTGTATTTGTATTCAATAACAGAGCCTTCTCTGACTTCCGGTAAGGCAAATTTTTTCACCCTGTAGTATTTATTTTTTTGTTCGTCGTAAATGGCATCTTCATTCAGGTAGCTTTTATTGATAGAATAATTGTTGGTCTGGTTGTAAACAGTTGCTTCTATGTCATATACTTTCTCTGTTCGTCCATAGCCATCTACATAATAAGGGATCTGAATGTTGGCATAGTCTAAACCAGCGGAGGATAAAATCTTGATTCTTTTGGTTCTTGTAAAGCGAATATTATACCCTTCAGAATCTGAATATTCAAAGAAAGATTCTCCTATGTCAAAGAGCACTACAGCCTCTGCTTCAGGATCCGGTTCGTAAGAGGTGAGGTCAAATTCGTCTCGTGCTATTATGCCATACTCCCTTGAGTATTTTTGAGCATTGAGCATACCTGTGGTACATGTTACTATGAAAATCAATAAGATTTTACTGAAAAACGAGTTGAGCATTGCCTTCATAGGATTCAATTTTTTGGAAGAAATCATATATGCTAGCCCCTTCTGAAGGTGAATATTCTCCGGATTTAAGGGTGAAATTTCGATTAATTACAATAACACCTTCCGATTGAGAAAATGAGCAGTTATATGATCCAAAATCTGTGGTCAGTTCAAGAGGATCAGGAAGTTTGTCCAGATTGTATCCCTCGGGAATTGTAATTTCAATCTTATCATAGACGGATTGAGGATAATTAAACCTGATTGGATTTATACGATTTTTGAAATTGTCGGAAGATGGCTTTCTTAAGGCAGGAATTGCCACTAGTTTCATGGGACCTACTCGCCTGAGTAGGTGATTGAATGATGCTTCTGCTGTTAAGTCAATCTTTGCAGAATCTCTGGATGGTTTATTCAAACTGTAATCAATAAGCAAAACATCTGATTTGGAAAGGTATTTTTCAACGAAATCTCTTTGGTCTTTCTGTACGAAGTTTTGATCCACATAGGATAAATCCTCAAATTCAGCGTTGCTAAGTTTAGAACGAATTGTTCCAGATAAACCCGAGTCAGTGATTTTGAGCTTGAAGGTGTTTGATAAAATGTTTTCGGCCAAAGGTGGAGTCTTACAAATGTGGCCACCCTCATTATTCACAACTAGAACATGCCGATTTTGAGTGAACGTACCCAGATAGTCAAAAGGAAGGTGGTTTGAAGTGTTTTCGAGCCAGATTGTATCCTGTCCGAAAGGCACACAGAGTATAATGTGATTGAACTGCTGGCTTGGAAAATTAGTATTAATCTTCACGGGGTTAACACCTGCATACACTTTGGTGTAATACGAGTCGATATCAAAAGCTTTGAGTAGAGCCTTCATATAGATGGTTAAGGCCTTGCAATCACCATATTTATTGGAAGCAACATAAGAAGCTGGGTAAGGCTTAAATCCCCCAATTCCTAGTGAAACATTGATATATCTGGTTTGGTCCTGGAGGTAATAGTAGAGTGTTTTGATCAACTCTTTTTGATCGCTGATATGGCTGAATTTTTCTTTCAGTTCATTTACCCGGTTAAAAGGCAGTATGTCGGCATCCATATTGAGTGAGTTGGCCCATAAACCGAACTCTTTCCAGCTGTAATAATTACCCGGTACACCATAGACAAAGGTTCTCGGGATTGCCCTGATGTAGTCAAGTGATTCAGTCAGTGGAGAAGCATATGCTTCAGTTTTTGCTGGTTCAATGTTTACTTTAGTCCATTGTTGTGTTATGATTCCTTCGGACACAGTTTCTGAATAATCAAACTGGCCACTGGAGTCAATGAGGACTTCATAATCTTGTGGGTGGGTGATTGTTAGTGAGGCTTTTTTTGTTGGTGAGCTATTGTAGACCAAAGGATACCAGTAATCCAGTATCAAGAATTCGCTTTTGGTAATGCTATAAGCATATTTGATGTAATAAGGATAGCTGTTGTGCTTTAATGAGAATTTTTCAACTAATCTATCGTCAAAGAAAGTGCTTCTTGAGGCAGCATGTTCAGTATGGATGTCTTTGGATTTGACTTTACGAATGATCTGATGACTTTTGTCCAGCAAGATGGCTTCTTCAAGTTTGTACTTGTCTGAAGGCTCATGGTAAATACTAATTTCCCCGATATCATTACCTGATTGTGAGTTTACCTGAATAAAATAGGAAACTCTTTCTGTGAGTTTTCCATTATTTATTTCTAACCGGACATCATAATTATCAATGATGCCATCGGGTTGTCCTGCTACCAATAGAGGAATGAGCAGGAAGATCGTTAGAACGGTGAAAATTCCTTGTTGACGCATTCAAGTAGTATGTGGAATGAATGTCTGACAAGTATAGGAAATTTTCACTTCCTTTTCACCTTTAACTGCTGACCTACGGATAACGATGTGGACTCCATTCGGTTGAGCTCCATAAGTTCTTCTACAGTCATATTGTGTTCTCTGGCGATTTTGTAGAGGCTGTCTCCGCCTTTTACGATATACTTATCATATTTTGGAGCTTTGGTTTCTATTGGAGGAGGACTTTTGAGCAGGAGTTTTTCTCCAACGTTGATGCTTGTGTCAGTTAGTCCATTCCACTCTTTCAAGGCCTCTATACTCACATTATACTTTTTGGCAATTGCCCATAGGGATTCTCCCGGTTGCACTTCATGTACGTCCGGTTGGCTAACATTCTCAGGCTCAGAATCATTTTGATCGTTGATTTCTTTTTTGAGGGTACTACTGCTTGTAGTGATTTTTAATATTTGACCGGGACTGATGTTGCCAGTTGGTAGGTTATTCCATTGGATGATGTCATCTACAGAAACATCGTATTTTCTTGAAATCCCCCAAAGCGATTCTCCTGGCTGTACTTCATGAGTTGTTTCGGTGAGTTCCTTTTGGTTCTCAGCAGGAGTTTCTTCTTCAGTTATTGGCTCTTTTTCCTCGTTAATAGTGATACTTTCCGACGGATCTGGTTCTAATGCTAATTCTTTTTGCTGTTCTTGGACGGTTTCTGTGCTTTTCTTTCTGTCAATGATGAGCTCCTGACCTACGCTAAGTGTGCCTGTGGCAAGACCATTCCAGTTGATGATGTCATCTACAGAAACTGCATATAACCTGGCGATTGCCCACAAAGTCTCACCTGGCTGCACCACATGAATTACTTTACCATTTACACTGACAGGTTTTTCCTCTAATGTCTCATTAATTGGTTCAGGTATTTCAACTATCTCTTTTGGTTGCTCCTCTCCTTGTGTAGTTATGGGGTTTTCGGAGGTTAAATCTGGTTCTTTTTTTACAGGCTCTTTCTTAACTACAACGGGCTGTTTAGCAGGCTCTGGTTTTGTTACTTTGTGATATTCAATTGGAGAGTCTTTGGGTCTTGTTTTGTAGAGCCACATTACCCTGCCAGGCTCCGGCAATTCTCCTTCTGTCATCCTGTTTTTCTTGATGAGTTTGTTGAGCTTAATGCCATACTTCTGTGAGATGTCCCATAGGGATTCATTGTATTGCGTTACATGATACCGTATAGGAGATCGGTTTTTTTTGTGCCGTGTGTAGTATATTTCTCCGGCAATGATTTGCTGGCCAGGTTTGAGGTCATTGTATTTGATCAATTTGTCACTATTGATTCCGGCTTTCAAAGCGAGATTCACGATGTTATCATTGTTACCTGCCATAACCGCCTCAATTCCATTGATTTTTATGAAAATAGCTTTGCTTCCTTTGGTAATTGAGCTGGCAATCTGATCCGGATACTTTACTGGTTCTGACTTTTCAATGGATCTGGTTAGTGGTGGAGGATCATTGTTCTCTTCCAGGTTTTTTGGCACTTTACCTTTCACAGGGATGATTACCGCGTATTCCTTGTCATCCGGAATACGGCCATGTTTGAGCCATTTGTTGTAATCAGCAAGTAAATCCTCCTCGATTTTGAGATTTCTGGCGATTTCATCAAGAGATTTGCCTTTACCTTTAGTGTATTCAAGGAGTTTAAGGCCTTCGCTGTGTGGTTTACCCACTTCATCCTTAAATGCTATGACATGCGCAATGTATCGCAGCACGTACCAGTGGCTTTTGCTGGTGATTGTGAGTTTGTCAGACCCGTAGTTGGACTCGTCGGTATATCTTTTGGCCCCGGCGGGCCCAGCCTGGTAAGCACTTACACAGTAAATCCAGTTTTTAAAAAAGAAGTTGTTTCTTTTGAAATACTGTGCCGCACCATGAGTAGCTGAAACGATATTTTTTCGTTCATCTATTTTGCCATCTACACGTAGGCCCACCTCACGAGCTGTAAAATCTTTGAATTGCCAATACCCAACAGCATCGGCAGAGGAGACTGCATCTGAAATAAGTGCACTTTCTTGAATGGAAAGGTATTTAATGTCCTCAGGGACTCCTTCTTCTTTCAATACCCTTTCTATTATCGGAAAGTATAAATTGACCCTATCCAGTTTAATTCCAAAATATTTATCACTGGCGCGTAAGGCATTGACTTCTTTCTGGATTTCTCTTCGGGCATCGCTGGTGAGTTTTAGTTTGACACCCGCAATTTCGATCGTAGCAGGAACCACAGGTACAGGTCCCAGAGCTGCATAGCTCAGTTGAAAGGAAATCAGAAAAATACCAAGTAGCAGTTTTTTCATATTTTTCTCAATACCATAAGTCCATCCCGGATTGGGAAAAGCACATTTTCTACTGATGGATGTTTGTGAACCATTTGATTAAATGCTCTGATGGATTCTGTTGCCTTGTCTGTTTTGGAAGGATCAGATACTTTGCCACTCCAGAGCACATTGTCGATGATGATAAAGCCGCCTTTTCTGAGCTGAGGGAGTGTTTGCTCAAAATATTTGGGGTACGCTTCTTTATCGGCATCAATAAAAACCATGTCCCAGGTATAACTTAGCGAAGGGATAATTTCTTGTGCGTTGCCAATTTTATATTCGATTTTTCCTGAATAAGCAGAATTATCAAAATATGCTCTGACTGTAGGTTCCAGCTCCTCATTGATATCAATAGTTACCAGCTTACCATCGTCGGTGAGTCCTTCAGCGAGGCTAAGTGCTGAATATCCGGTATAAGTACCGATTTCAAGGATATATTGTGGATGAATCATGTGAGCCAGCATGCTCAGAACCCGTCCCTGCAAGTGACCGGAAAGCATCCTGGGTTTCAGCACTTTCAAGTGCGTTTCCCTATTGATCCGCTCCAGTAATTCAGATTCCGGAGCGGAATGGTCTTCTACATATTGCTGCAGGTCTAGAGGCAAAAAATCCATGCATTAAAATTAATTAGTTTTCCAAACGGAACGTCATTCAGGTAGATAAGTTAGTTGACTCATCTGCTCTGGCTGGAAATTTTCTAAGGCAAGGTCCAATAATTCTTCCGAAGTAACCAGATCAATACGTTTAAATACTTCGTTGATATTCGGAATTTTATTGAGGTCCAGCAAGCTTTTGGCCATCATTAGCATGAGTGCATTATTGTTTTCTTCACTCATGGCCATCTGACCTTTGAGTTGCTGTTTGGCACGATGAAGTTGCATGTGGCCAAGGGGTTTTTTCATCAGTAAATCAAGTTCCTTTTGTACAAGTCTCAGGCTTTTTTTTAGATTCTTAGGATCAGTTGCAAAGTAGATTCCCAGCGATCCGGTTTCATAGTATGGTGTGTATCCAGCATCTATTCCGTAAACAAAGCCATGCTTTTCTCTCAGTGAAAGATTAAGCCGGGAGTTCATGCCTGGTCCTCCAAGAATGTTGATTAGCAGGAAGAAAGGAATTCGTTTTTGATCTTTCAAGCCATAGCTGGTTCTGCCAATTGCTACATGTGCTTGAGTGATTGGTTTGGTTACCTTTTGAATCACAGGTTGATAGCCATCAAAATAGCTGCGACTGCCCGTGTGGTTTTTGTGTGGAATGTCTGAGAGGTGCTTTTCTGCAAGTTTTATCACTTTGCTGGCTGGGAAGTTGCCCACACTCGAAAGGATGATTTTTTCGGTATTGAGATTTTTCTTCAGGAAACTATAAAAATCAGCTTGATGAAAGCTATTGACCGTTTCCGGAGTGCCAAGAATATTTTTACCCAAGGCATGATTGTGAAACACCACTTCATCAAAATCGTCCTGGATTGCATCTTCAGGAGTGTCGCGATACATGGCCATTTCTTCCAGGATGACTGAACGTTCTCGCTCTATTTGATTTTCAGGAAAAGTAGAATTGAATGTGATGTCAGCTAAAAGTTCTACGGCTTTTTCCAGATGATTATCCAGTAGTGAGGCGTAGAAGCAAATCTTTTCACGAGTTGTATAGGCATTCAACTCACCACCAAGAGAATCCAGGCGATTAATGATGTGGAATGATTTTCGTTTTTTGGTGCCTTTGAAAGCCATGTGCTCCCAGAAGTGCGCAATACCTTGCTCTTCCGGTTGCTCATCCCTACTACCTATATCCAGCATGATGCCCAAGTGGGCTATTCTTGTATTGGTGATTTGCTTGTGTACTACCCTGATGCCATTAGGCAACTCAATCAACTCGTGCTCCTCCATAAGGGCGCAAAGTTAGTGGAAAAGGGAGTGATTTTGCCAACCAAATTAAATAGGAAGTTTACCCGTAATTAGTTCAAATTCAAGAACTTCAGACATCAGGCGGAAATGCTTGTCCAAACTAAAAATCGACATTCGGTTGGAAATAACCTGCTGCAGGATCATTAGATCAGGAATGCCAACTTTATTGATTCCATTTTCTAAATTAATGAGTTGATATTTTCTGATAATGTCCCAGTCAACATCTAAAGGGATACATGGGAGCGTTTGGAGACTCTCCACGATTTCGGTTTGATTGTTTTTAATGAGAGCTGGGGCCAATTCTGTTAGAATGATTTCATTGGTGACAGCCAACCCTTCTTTAATGTATCCTTCCAGAAGATCATTTTTAGAACCTCGAAAAAAATCGATCCAAACAGAACTGTCTATAAGCACATAATAGCTGCTATTCACCTCTGTCTCTTGTTATATCCAGGTCTATATCTAAATCCACCTTGCCTTTGTAAGTAAGCAGTTTGAGGCGCTTTGCTTTGAGAATCTGCTCTTCCAAAGCCATTTTTATTAGTTCGCTTTTTGTTTTTGCACCTGTAGCTTTCATCGCTTCACTGATCAGGTTCTCAGGTATGTCTAATGTGGTTCTCATAGAAAAATATGCTTTAATGCATATAAAATTATGATTTCAGATAGAAAGTTCCAACTAAATAGGTTCAAACTAACTACAGGCTGTTGATAAGAGAAAAGCCGATGACTAATCACCGGCTTATAGTTTGAATTGATACAAATATAGTTCTTATTGGCCCTGCCAGTCTTCACCATGCTGCTCTTTGAAGTGTTCTGAAAACCATTCAGGTTCTTCGATTTCATTGTCATAGATGTATGCAACGATTTTTTTTACCATTCCTTCATCCATTGGCATTTGTGGCATTGGTCCAAATCTTCGTACCGGTCCTCTCATCAGTGCTGTTTCTGCTGTTGGGTTCATGATGAAACTGGTAATGGCATCCACAAAGGCTTCTTTTTCTGAATACTGAGATTTATACCTGTACTTAACAGCTACAAGTGGAGGGGCAATGATATCATCATGAGATTTTACCCTTGGATTGTGACAAACATAGCAGGTCATCATCAGAGCAGATAGGTTTTCGTCAGAGCTATCTGAGGCTTTGAACATCTCCTGGGCGGTGGCGCTGGATATGGTTAGAGTCAACGCAAATAATGCTGTGGATATTGCTTTCATTTTAGGGTTTGAGCATCGCTCTTTTTGTGGAAAATGTGAATGATCAGTTTGTTGTTGATCTTTAATCAAAGCAAATAAAAGATTATGATTTAGGGCATGATATGCATCAGCATTCCTGTTGATTGAAACAGTCCGGTAGCTGAATTAGTAATGAATAACTAAGGTGATAGTGTGCCCTAACTCATTGTGAATGTTTATTTTTGCGCCTCAATATTTCAAACACCTTGCTGAAACAAGGCTCAGTTATGAAAGAACAATATTTAGTATTACTTTATTATTGCTACTCCAGGATCGAGGATCCGGAAGCATTTCGTGAACAGCATCACCTGAGATGTCTTGAATTAAACCTGAAAGGCAGAATCATCATTGCTGAAGAGGGATTGAATGGTACTGTGTCGGGCTTGCGTGAAGACTGTGAGCAGTACATGGAAGAAGTAAAGTCTGATCCCCGATTTTCAGATATTGAATTCAAAGTAGACGAGATTTCAGAGCATGCTTTTACTAAACTTCACGTAAGGGTAAAGCCGGAAATTGTGCATGCCAGTTTGCCACATATTGATCCCAGAAAGAAGACCGGGGGTTATATTGAACCTGAGCAGTTCAGGCAAATTTTGCGAGAGCAACCGGAAGATACGGTAATCCTGGATGTACGCTCAAATTATGAACACAATGTTGGGAAGTTTAAGAATGCTATCACATTGGATATTGACAACTTCCGGGATTTTCCGGAAAAGGTGAAAGAACTGGAATCCTTGAAAGATAAGCGCGTGATTACCTATTGTACTGGAGGTATCAAGTGTGAAAAGGCGAGTGCTTATCTTTTAGAGCAGGGATTTAAAGATGTGCACCAGCTACACGGTGGGATCATCAAATATGGCTTGGAAGCCGAAGGGGAGGATTTTGAAGGGAAGTGTTATGTTTTTGACAACCGAGTAGTAAAAGACCTCAATACTGTAAATCCAACAGTGATTTCTAAGTGCTATGTAACAGGCCAGCCAAGTGATAGGATGGTTAACTGTGCAAATCCTCACTGCAATAAGCATGTGCCAATGAGTGAAGAAGGGGCTAAAATCTATAATGGTTGTTGTTCTGAAAAGTGCATGAATGATCCGGATGTTCGCGAGTATGATGGGTCAGGATTTTATCAAAAAGAAATGAATGGCTACAATCCTTACCGTGGGCTGAAGCGTCAAAAAGAAACTCAAAATCTCTAACCCAACTAGCTATAACATGGGTAAAATTGCTGAAACTGATCTGATATTAAATCCTGATGGGAGCATTTATCATCTCAATTTGAAGAAGGAATACCTTTCTGAAAAAATCATTACTGTGGGTGACCCGAGTCGTGTTCATCGTATCTCAAGGCATTTTGACAAGATCGAATATGAGATGAACAAACGGGAGTTTATCACTCATACCGGAACTTATAAAGGCAAGCGCCTGACAGTTATTAGTACTGGCATGGGAACTGATAATGTGGAAATTCTCATGAATGAGCTCGATGCGATTTTCAACGTGGATTTGGAAACCCGCGAAATTGTTTCAGATCCTGTAAAGTTGAGAATTCTCAGAGTGGGGACTTCTGGTAGTATTCAGGAAGATATCAAAGTTGGTGATCATGTGATGGGAGAGTACGGTATAGGATTGGATCCGCTTGCTCACTTTTATCAGTTTGAGATGAGTGATTTCGAAAAGGAAATCGTATCCAGGCTTAAGGAATCAGTACAAATGCCTTACGACCCTTATTGTGTAAGAGGTTCGGAGGAGCTGATCAATCAGTTCAAAGACATAGCAGTCAGAGGAAATACGGTAACATGTCAAGGTTTTTATGCTCCACAGGGAAGGGAACTTCGTGTTCCAATTCGCTATCCGAAGTTATTGGATCAGCTGGCTTATTTTCATCATAACAACTTCTGGTTGACCAACCTGGAGATGGAGACTGCCGGGTACTATGCCATGGCGCGGCTTTTAGGACATGAAATGATCAGTCTCAATGCCATAATAGCTAATAGAGCTACCCAAAAGTTTGCTAAAGATCCTTATAAGATCGTTGATGCTCTGATAGAAAAGGTGCTTGAAACGATTTAATCTTTACCCTTAAAGGCTGCTTCGGCGGCCTTTTTTAATTCCACTAAGGCTGAAGTGAGGTGGTTTTTGATTTCATGCCATCTGTCACTTGACTTGTACTCCTCAAAGTCCTGCTCAATTTTTGTTTTCTTTTGTTTGAGCTCTTCAATTTTTTCCTCGATCTCTTCACGAATTTCTCCGCTGGCACTTTTAGCCTCTACAATGAGCTGATCTATTTTTTTTCCTAGTTCTGACAGGAGGTTTTCCACTTGTCCTTTCGTGTCGTTTGCCATGGTATTAGGTTTGGTTACTTTTGGTAATTTAAAGATAAAATCATTTAACCTGATTGCAGCGAGCTCGTTCCAATATCTTTAAGATAATTATCATCGTTTTATAGATTTCATGAAGTCAGCCACTAACCGTCTCATTATCATCGTAATTGCGACTATTTTGTTGCCAATTGTGATCTATACCATGTATGAGATTTCTTCTGTGACAGAAGGGGAGGAGGTCATAGAAAAAGTTTATCGAGATCAGCTCGATGCAATCATCTTTTCAGTTAACCAGTATTCTAACGATAATTTGAGTGGTATCCTGGACAAGCTGGAAAATCAACTGGACGATTCACTCAGGTTGGATAATTCTGAGCCCATCCTTGCATACAGTAATTTTCATGCTTTACTGTTCAAAGACCTGCATTCAGAAGAGTTCAATGCAGTGGTGCTATCTCGCGATCTCAAAGATTTTAATAGCTGGGAATCATTGCAGGATTCGCTGTTGATGGCAAATCAGGAAATGACGGCTCAACTCATTCGTTATAAAAAAGGTGGATACCGAAAGATAGAACCAAAAGGTACTATTCAGCTGAAAGGCGAAACATATCAGATCATTCACGTGGTTTTAGATGCTCGGGAAAAATCAGTTTTCTGTACTGGTTTGCTAAGTATCAATGGGTTTGCCAACAATGTGCTTGCTCCGCGTCTCCAGCAAATAGCAGAAAATGAACTTATCATTACACTTGGGTATTCAGGAGCTAGTGATTACGTGTATCTCACTGATTCGCTTACTAAAGAAGTGATGTTGCAAAAAAACATGTGGTTGTTTCCGGAATTGCAGGTGGGAATAAGCTCTAAGAATAAAACGGTAAGAGAGCTGGTAGATGAAAGGCTATACTTTAACCTTGCAGCAGCGGCTATTCTTATTCTATTACTGGTCTTTGGTTTTACTTTGGTTGTAAAGAACTTCAGACGGGAGATCAACCTGGCACAGACTAAATCAGATTTTGTTTCCAATGTCTCCCATGAGTTGAGGACGCCTCTATCTCTGATAAGCATGTTTGCTGAAACGCTGTACCTAGACCGTGTCCCTAGTCAGGAGAAGCGAAAGGAATATGAGGAGATCATTCTCAAAGAAACCAACAGGCTCACCAATATTGTCAATAAAATTCTGAACTTTTCTCAGATAGAGAACAACAAAAGAACGTATCATCCGGAATTACTAAATGTCAATGAACTTGTGAGTGAGCTGGTCCACGACTATGCTTATCATATAGAGAGAAACGGATTTGTTTATGAACTTTCCCTTGGAGAAGGTTTACCAAAGGCCCTGATAGACCGGGAGGCATTGTATGAAGCATTGGTTAATCTGCTGGACAATGCTATGAAATACAGTGAAGAAGTAAAAGAATTACATTTTGCAACAGGCCAAAGGGATAAGGCTGTGTATGTGGAGGTAAGGGATAAGGGAGTTGGAATTGCATCAGAGAAAGTCAAACAGATATTTGATAAATTTTATAGAATTACAGAAGGCAACCTGCAGAACACCCGCGGTGCAGGTCTGGGTTTGGCACTGGTGAGTCATTTGGTGGATGCACATGGTGGAGACATTGAAGTGGAGAGTACACCGGGCAAAGGCAGTATATTTAGATTAATTTTTTACACAGATAATCATGGCCAGGATACTAATAGTTGAAGATGATCCCAGTATGCAGCTGGGATTGAGAGATAATCTTGAGTTTGAGCAGTTTGATGTGACTGTTGCTAGAGATGGACAAACGGGGTTGGATTACTTGCTTTCGGAAAGTTATGATCTGGTATTGCTGGATGTGATGATGCCCAAGCTGTCGGGATTTGATGTTTGCAAAATGGCCAGAAAGAATGGTGTGACTACCCCGATCATTTTTCTCACAGCCAAGGGAGAGGAGATTGATAAAGTGCTTGGCCTTGAGCTTGGCGCGGATGACTATATCACTAAGCCTTTTAGCTTGAGAGAGTTGGTAGCCAGGGTAAAAGCTGTGCTGAGACGAACGTTAACAGATGAAGCCTCTTCAAATCATCCGGAAGGGCCATTACAAATAGGACTGTTAAATGTGGATTTTACCCATTATGAGGCAATTCATAATGAGCAGGGTAAAATGAAAATGTCTCACAAGGAGTATGAAGTCTTGCTATATCTGTTCCAGCATAAAAATGAAATTGTCAGTCGGTATCAACTTTTAGAAGATGTTTGGGGGTATGAGACTCAGCCAACTACCAGGACAGTAGATAATTTCATTCTCAAGCTTCGGCAAAAAGTGGAAGAAAACCCTAATGAACCCAAGCATATACTCACGGTGCATGGTGCTGGGTATAAGATGGTGATATAATTTTAAATATCGGGCAAGGGCAATAAAAATATCACATTTGTAAAGCGGGCACTTTTGTTAATTTGAAAAGTCTATTACCTTTCGACAAAAAAAAGCAGACTATGGAACCATCAAAGCCAAGGGTGATTAAAGATTTTGAGAAGTTGGATATGGAGCTTCAAGAGCAGATAAAACTTGCATACCCATATGGGTTTTACGATTCGCTCATCCATTTCTACAATAAAGAAGGTAAAAAAGTGTCGGCCTTGCCTTTTGAGACAGACGATAAGTATTATATGGTGAGAATGACAGTAGCTGAAGCGAAAGCTATTATCGAAGATGATGATGATTTTGATGATGAGGGTAATCTTCGTGATGACATCAAGGATGATTATGAAAACAAGTATTCTGATGTTAGTTACATGAGTGATTACATCTCTGATGAAGAAGGTGGTTCTGAGGAGGAGGACTAAGTAACCTGCATTCTATGAATTCATGTGCTTTCTTTTTTGCCTGCTAAGAAAGCACCCTCTTTTCTTTCCTTTACAACCATTTGGGCTAGCCATTTGTCCTGCAAACTTCCTCATTACCTCCTAAGCCCGGTTCATTTATATCTGATTTGATGTTTATCGTTTGTGATGAATTCGTGAAGAAAAATTCATTGTATTTTCTCTAAAAAATCGAATCATTCCATGGGTTTTGCTGAAAAAATCGCAACAACTAAGTTTATTCAATGCAATACAGTGAATTATTAACGATAGTTTAACATTAATTCACATTTTACAAACGTTCTCATATTTTAAAATCATAATGTTTTCCTACTTTTGTTGAACTTTATATACAAAACAGTGACATCTCGTGACAATCGTTTACTGTGGAGTGACAAACCTGCGGCCAGTGCGCCGTTAATTTGATCTGTAAACAATACAATCGAAACCAAAGGTCTAAAACTCCAAAATCATGAGAAAACTAACAATGACAGTAGCGGTGCTATTAACAGTTATGAGCATAGCGTTTGCATCAACTGGTGACACTAAAAGTAACAGGGCAACTGTGGTGAAAATGAAGGATAATACTTATAAAGTGTTTTATACTTCTAAAGAGCCATCAGTGGTGAAAATAAGATTGAGAGATGAGAAAGGTCACTTTATCCAAACAGATCGTATAAAAAGCGAAGATGGATTTATGAAGCCTTATGATCTGACTGCTCTCAAGGATGGAAATTACTACTTCGAACTGATTGATCAATATGGAAGATTGTCAAAAGAAGTAAAAATAGAAGAGACTAAAAACAGCGTATTGGCTGTCAAAGCTCTGGAGAACAAGAAATATCAACTGTTAGTAGAGCAGTGTGAAATGGAGCCTGTAAAGGTTACCATATTGAATACGAAAGAAGAGGTGCTTTTCAATGAAACTTATCAAGGTGTGAAAGGCTTCAGTCAGGTTTTTGACTTGTCAAAGTTCAGTACTGACAGTTTTGTATTCGAAATATCAGATAATAACTCTACGCGCATTGTTGCGGTAGATTAAAAATATACTTCTTTATACTATTACAAAGACCTTCTTGATTCAGGAAGGTTTTTGTTTTTTGACACTTCGTGACAATCATTTACCAGAATCCTTTCGAGACCTATACAAAAGGTGCTAACATTGAGATGTAGTACTATTTGACATGAAACTACTAATTACATATCTTATATTGGCTCTTCCCGGTTTGCTGGGAGCTCAGGACATGCGTAGGGTTAAAGACCTTAGAGGCCACTGGAAGTTCTCCATTGGTGATGAAGAAGAGTGGAAGAGTCCATCTTATGATGATGGCGACTGGGAAGATATTTTTGTGCCTTCACCATGGGAAAACGAAGGGTTCAGTGGGTTTGATGGGTATGCCTGGTACAGAAAAACTGTCACCTTATCTGGATCTGATGAACACTTGTATTTAATGCTTGGCTATATAGATGATGTGGATCAGGTTTACTTCAATGGCCAATTGATAGGTTTTTCGGGTTCTTTTCCTCCGCATTTCTATACAGCATACAATTCAATGAGGAAATATTACATCCCTAAGGGTTTGATCAATAGGAATGGTGAAAATACAATAGCGGTGAGAGTGTATGATACAGTCCTTGATGGGGGCATTATAAAGGGGGATATTGGAATTTATACACACAGAGAAGAGCCGAAGGATGCGCTCATGTTGGAAGGCTTGTGGAAGTTTAGAGAAGGTACTAATCAGTGGTGGAAAGAAGTAGAGTATGATGACCACCACTGGAATGATATATTAATCCCTGGGTTTTGGAGAAGTCTGAAAGAGATAGATGTTCGTGGGGAAGCATGGTATCGTAAGAGCTTTAATATGCCGCCTGACCTTAGAAATGCTGATGAATTAGTGTTGGTAATGGGGTTGATAGATGATTTTGATGAAACGTATTTTAATGGTGTGCTTGTTGGGAGTACCAATGATCACAAATCATTTGGTCAGTCTAACAGCTGGCGTACTTATCGGGTTTATCATATTCCGGAATCAATCATAGACTGGAGTGGGATCAATACTGTGGCTGTTCACGTGAGTGACCTAGGTGGTAATGCTGGTATCTATCATGGTCCGTTGGCGGTGGTACCCTATAATCAATACAAACAGCTTATAAGGTCATCGGAGGAGTGATTGTTTTTGGGAATACCATCTGAAAACAACTTTTTCTGCGGCTTTATCCTGTGGAGTGAAAGACAATTCAGCATTCCTTCCCTTGTGGTCTCCAAGATGCCATTTCCATAAGAAACCGCCAGCCATCCAGGGTTCCTGCCAGAATGTTTTGTAAAGAGCTTCGTAAGCATTGGCCTGAAGAGTCTCGTTTTTCTGATCAGGTTTCATTGCTACTTCCCAGTGGTTTCCGGTAGCGCCATTCACACTCTGATATCCATATTCTGTAAATAATATGGGTTTGGAAACTTTTTCGCTGAAAGCACGAAGCTTACCTTTTACGGGTGTCCAGGCCGTAATTAATTCATTGGTAGTGGCTGATTTTTGTTGCAAAATGGGGAAATACGCATCTATACCTATCATGTCGAGTTGATCCCAGAAAGATATATTTTGATAATTGTCCCAGTTAGCTGCATAAGTAACCTTGCCGCTGTAAACTTCCCTGATTTGCTGAATAAGACTAACCCAAAACTCAGGCCTTTTTGTAGTGGCGATTTTCAATTCAGTGCCAATACAAAACATTTCTACATTCAATGCTTCAGCTTGCCGGGCAAATGTGAGAATGTATTTTTGATAAGCCTTTTCCCATGTGAGCCAGTCCTCTTCTGACTTCAGGTCAAAATCACCGATCCAGGAGCCATGCATCCAGACATGTGGTTTGATCATGACTTTTAAGCCAGAAATATGAGCAAGTTGGATGAGCTTTTCACATCCTTCCTCTCTTTCTCCCCACCATTGCTTGTCGTTATTGAAATACACTTGTGGGTCATTTTGTCTTGAAAAAGCATAGGGAATGATTGCCACCCATTGGGCATTTACTTTTTGCAATGACTTAAAATGACTGCTGTCAGCTTCAAAATGAGGATTTACAAGGCTTACGCCATTTATTTTGGTTGTAGAAATTTCCGGGAGAGATTGCTTCAATTCCAATGCCCACCAGGCAATAATGACAACAATAACTGAAGAGATTGAAACAAAAAACTTCATGTATGCTTAGTGTTAGAGGCAAGTTTGATAACTTAAACGATTAAATATTCAAAAGTTTTGACCAAAAGCATAGACTTTACCCAATTACTGGTGCGTCGCCTTAAGAACAGAGACGTCACAGCACTGGACTATCTCTACGATCATTATTCTGAGGCACTTTATGGAATTATCTTCAGAACCCTGCAACACAAGGAGATAGCTGAAGAAACGCTCCATGATGTCTTTATAAAAATCTGGGAACAGATTGATCAATATGATGAGTCGAAGGGGACGATTTTTACCTGGATGTACAGAATTGCCCGAAACAGGGCCATTGATGCACGAAGGTCTAAAGATTTTAAGACGGCTGATAAATCTGATGATATCACTGGGTTCGTAGATATGTTTGAAAGCACACCATCTCAGGAAGATTACATTGGCTTGTCCAAAGTGATCAGTGAGATAGGTAAGATGTGTAAAAAACTCATCCAATTAAATTTCTTCATGGGGTATTCACATGCAGAGATTGCTGAGAATGAGGAAATGCCGCTGGGAACAGTAAAAACCCGGTTGAGAAATTGTTTGAAGGACATCAAGACTAAACTGAGTAACGATTTTGAATAAAGAACAAGCTATGAATGAAGGTTTCCTGGCAGCCTATTTAACCGGGGAATTATCCAAAGAAGAATTGCAGGAGCTGGAGCAGTTGATTGCAGAAGACAAGGAAGTGAAGAGAGAATATCTGAGTTTGCAGAAAGTACTGGAGCTGCTTTCTTTTCAGCATGGGTTTGAAGTTTCTGACAATTTGAAACAACGAGTGATGCAAAATCCACAGGTAATGAAATATCTCAAACCAGAGGAAAGTACCAGGGTTATTGTATGGCGTTTTCTGGTGGCGGCAAGTGTTTCTCTGGCTATGGTGGCAGGGATGACCGCATATTTTTACTGGGCAGAGTTTAAGGAAACAGATCAGCGATTGGCAGAACTAACTGCCAGAAATATAGAACTGGCAGAAGGATTCCAACAGGTAAACCATGAGCTCAATGGTATGAGAAATAGCCTGGCTGTACTGGTGAGTCCTGAGTTTAGTAGAATTATTCTACAGGGAACCGAAAATGCAGAAGACGCCAAAACGGTAATTTACTGGAATGCTCAGCGGGAAGAGCTCTATTTGAATTCTGCAAATCTTGCCGCTCTGCCACAGCATCAACAATATCAGCTGTGGGCACTAATAGATGGGAAGCCAGTTGATGCCGGAGTGTTTGATGCGGCAGCCGGATCATTTCAGATCATGAAAAACATTGCTGCTGCAGATGCTTTTGCTGTAACTGTAGAACAGACCGGAGGCGCTGAAAGTCCTACATTGTCTACTATGCAGGTTTATGGTGAAGTGAAAAATTCATAAAAAAATTGAATTGAGAAATCCAACATACGGTTGAGCTTCGTAAGTATGTTGGTTTCTAAATTTAGAGACTGCTTAAAGCTGGTTGGAGTACGCCGCGGGTTTCGATTCGCGGCGTATCAGTTTTATAGCACTTGACTTATATTGTGATCAGTCAAATCTTTCGATCTCTGCACCTAAAGCTTGCAGGCGCTTGTCAATGAATTGATAACCTCTGTCAATCTGCTCTACATTATGAATGGTGCTGGTACCTTCAGCAGAAAGCGCAGCAATTAGTAATGAAACCCCCGCTCTGATATCTGGTGATGTCATGCTGATTCCTCGTAGTTCAAAGGCTCTGTCCAATCCAATGACCGTAGCTCTGTGTGGGTCACAAAGAATGATCTGCGCACCCATATCAATTAGCTTGTCCACAAAGAACAAGCGGCTTTCAAACATCTTTTGATGGACCAGAACTGTGCCCTTGGCTTGTGTAGCCGTCACCAATACAATACTGAGCAAATCCGGCGTAAAGCCAGGCCAGATGGCATCAGCGATGGTAAGGATAGATCCGTCAATGAATGACTCTATCTCATAATGCTCCTGAGCTGGGATGAATATATCATCACCTCGAAATTCCATTTTGATTCCCAATCGCTTAAACGTATCAGGAATAATACCGAGCATGTCTATTCTCGCATCTTTGATGGTGATTTCTGATTGAGTCATGGCGGCCATTCCAATGAAACTGCCAATCTCGATCATATCCGGAAGCATGGTGTGCTCCGTACCTGATAGTTGCTCAACTCCCTCGATTTTTAGGAGATTACTACCGATACCTTCAATTTTGGCACCCATTCTTACCAGCATGTTGCATAGCTGCTGAATGTACGGTTCGCAGGCAGCATTATAGATGGTGGTTACACCCTCGGCTAGCACAGCGGCCATTATAATGTTGGCTGTTCCTGTTACTGAAGCTTCATCCAGGTGCATGTAAGTGCCTGTTAGCTTGCTGCCATCAACGGTGTAAAATGAAGTTTTTGGGTCGTATTCGAATTTGGCGCCCAGTTTTTGGAACCCAACAAAGTGTGTGTCCAATCTTCTGCGTCCAATTTTATCACCACCAGGTCTAGGCATTTTGCCTTTGCCATATCTTGCCAAAAGAGGCCCCAGGATCATAATGGAACCACGAAGAGCTGCTGCTTTTTCTTTGAACTCCAGCGTGTCGAGAAATTTCAGATTCACCTCACGGGCTGTGAAGCGGTAAGATTCTTCGTCTGTCTTTTCAATTTGTACTCCCAGATCAGCGAGCAGTTCAATTAGTTTGAGTACATCACGGATATTGGGAATCTTGTGGATATGAACGGGTTCAGCGGTTAACAATACTGCTGAGATAATCTGGAGTGCTTCGTTTTTAGCACCTTGAGGTACAATAGTACCCTTAAGGCGTTTGCCCCCCTTCACTCGGAATGAAGCCATTAGTTATTGTTTCTTCGTCGTTTGTTGTTGGAGAAGTTTCTTTTGCCGCCTTTATTGTTTCTGTTGCGGTTTCGGTTTTGATTATTATTGTCGTAGGACCTTTCTCTTCTTTCGCTATCAAACAAGCCGTAAGTTTTTACTTTTTCAATATCGATATCTAATTGATCATTTGAAAGTTGCTTGATGTTTTTCAGCACCTGCTCATCTTCAATATTGTCTCTGTTCCAGGTCAGATAAAAAGATTTCATCAATTTCCCGATGGCTATTACAGCACCTTCTTTTTCTGCCGGGTCTTCCAGGGCGATAGCATTTTTGACCAGTATCTCTATGCTTCTGCCATAATGACGAAACTTGATCTCGTTGGACTGATAGTGCATACGATCCGGCTTACGGTCCAGTATGGTAGCTTCAGGGATTGGGAAAGGGCTTTCAACATCCAGGTCGAATTTGGAAATAATGAAAAGGTCATCCCATACTTTTTGCGTGTACTCAGCCGCATCTTTGCTAAACTCTGGGTTGATCATTTTCATCAGCTCCACTAGCAGTGCTGCGTATTTATTACGCTTTTCTTTGTCTTCTTCTTCTTTGATGTGCTTTACAAGATTCTGAACGTTTCTGCCGTATTCTCTCAGTGTGAGATGAGGACGCTGGGTATTGTATTCTAAACTCATTTTCTAGATTTTGCTCAAAACTAATGAAATCCGCCTTTAGGCCGACATGGGTAGCGGTTTTTTCGATATAAGTCGCCTGTTATTATTTAGGATTTACTTGTTTATTACTCTAATCCACTTTAGCCGTGGTGGCTCTTCATTTTTGGCTTGGCCGCAGCGGCGGACCGTCCAAAAACGAATCGCAACGGCGAACCGTCAAAAAAACCAAGGACTAGCCGTCTGCACTGTGAATAAAAAGACTAAATTTCAATCATATGGACGGAAAATCATGAAACTTGCCCTCCTCCGTCGGACTTCAAACAGCATGATTTTCTGATCGTCCCTACGTTTGAAATTTTTAACGCTTTTTCTTCAAGGCCATACTTGAAAAACTAAAAATGTCTCAAACATTAATCAATGAGGTCTTTTTCTCCTTTTGTTAAATTAAAGTTCTTGATTGCTGATAATAGGACATTTTGAACTAATAGCAATTATCAAAGATTCTTGTTATTATCTACAATTCCACCACCGCAATGCACTTCAGCTCAATAGCGATCGGTGTGGGGAGTGCGTTTACTTCTACTGTAGTCCTGCAAGGCTGTACATTCTTGAAGTAATCCGCATAAATCTCGTTGAATGTCTTGAAATCATCTTTCATATTCGTAAGAAAAACAGTGACATCCACCAGATGATTCCATGATGCCCCTGAGGCTTCAAGAATATCTTTCACATTTTTAAAAACTGAGTGACATTGAGCTGCAATGTCATAGGAGATGATCTCTCCGGTTGCACTGAGGGTAACACCTGGTATTTCTTTTTTTCCTTTTTCTCTTGGGCCAACTCCTGATAAGAATAGCAGGTTGCCGGCTTTTCTGGCATGTGGGTATAAGCCGACCGGCTCAGGCGCTTTGTCTGATTGATAGATGCTCATAGTTCTTTTTGGAAATAGATTTTTGATTCCTTTGAATTGGCTTTTGGTTCGAAATCGACAATATGAAATCCATGGTTGATGGCAAAGTGAATCATGGAATGATGTTGGTTGGTGGTCTTGAACTTCAGGTATCGATAGCCTTTGATTTTACACCAAATTTCCATCTTCTCAAGGAGGAACTTCGCTATACCTTTTGTGCGAAACTCAGGAATAACACCTCCCATCCAGCTGTAAAATACTTCACCGTCCATGAATCGGTCATAACCCACTTTGAAGCCTACAGGTTTTTGGTCAAACTCGGCAACAAGGATGACGTAATTGCCATCCTGTAGCCTGTTTTTATAATCCTGGATGGTGTATCCATTGACAAATTCAGGAATTTGGTGTTGGATGGACACAGCCTCATTGATGGTACCGCTTCGAACGGAAATTTCCATCAACCTTTGTTTTCGTTCATTAGGTCCTCAATTTCTTCTGCATGAATCGGGATGTTGCGCATCAGGTTTTTGTGACCATTTTCAGTGATGAGAATGTCGTCCTCCAGGCGTATACCGATGTTTTCTTCGCGGATATAAATACCTGGCTCTACAGTGAACACCATACCCGGCTCAAATTTCTTATATATTGAAGCCACATCGTGTACATCTACACCCAGATGATGAGAAGTGCCATGCATAAAATATTTTTTGTATGCCGGCCATTCCGGGTTTTCGTTTTTAATATCAGTTTTGTCAAGAAGGCCAAGTTCCAACAATTCTTCGGTCATCAGTTCGCCAACTGCCTTGTGATATTCAGGGATGACGCTTCCTGGCTTCAGTAATTCAGTAGCCTGATTCTTGACACGTAGCACAGCATCATATACTGCACGCTGGCGAGGAGTAAAGCGCCCGTTTACAGGGATCGTCCTGGTCATGTCGGCATTATAGTTAGCATATTCTGCACCTACATCCATCAACAAAAGATCGCCATCTTTTAATTGTTCATTATTCTCTATGTAGTGAAGTACACAGGCATTAAAACCTCCGGCAATGATTGGTGTATAAGCAAAGCCCCTGGATCTGTTGGAGAGGAAAGTGTGTGCATATTCAGCCTCTACCTCGTATTCCCAAACTCCAGGCTCCACAAGATCCAATACACGTCTAAAGCCTTGCTCTGTAATATGACATGCATGTTCCATTAGTTTCACTTCTTCTGCTGACTTGATGGTTCTGAGATCATAGATAATTGGGGCCAGACGCTCGTATTTGTAAAGTGGGTATTTGCTCATGCAGGATTTTATGAACCTGTCATTGGCAGTTTCTACGAGCGATGCATTTCTGATATGTTCATTACTTGGCAAGTAGATATGCTCTGTTTCTGCAAGAAGCGTATAGAGCATTTTCTCAAATTCCTGATTCCATTTGATATTGCTAATACCGGAGATTTCTTTTCCCTCTTCTTTGGTGAATTTATGACCTTCCCAGATTGCAATCTCATCATTGGTCTCCTTGAGGAAAAGCATCTCCCGCATTTTCTCATCCGGAAAATCCGGAGCAAGAATGAGTATGGATTCCTCCTGATCGATACCAGTAAGGTAAAATAGATCGGAGTTCTGTTTGAAGACCATTGTGCCATCTGCATTGGTAGGCATGATGTCATTTGAGTGCACAATTACCATGGAGTTTGGCTTAAGTCTTGATACGAGTCTTTTGCGGTTCTCAACAAAAAGATCGCTGGAAATTGGTCTGTATCTCATGGGTTAAGTCTATGTAAAATTTAAAGATTTGGGTTTTGACCAAAGTTAGTCATTAGCGTGTGTAGGCGAAGGAATTTTGAGTATTTAATGGAGGAAACGACATAAAAAAAGCGACCTGAATCGTTTCAGGTCGCCTTTATTAGATGACTTGGTTGTAAATGTGAACGTCTATAGCGTAGTGAATGATACCACTACAATATCTGAATTGAACTTCTCAGGGCCATCACCATTGTCAGGGAAGCCATAGGTTTGATCTGCTGGACTATCCACATGCAACATTGGGAATAGTTTTTGTCCTGCTGTTACTGTATTGCTTCTAAGGTCAACCATCACATCACTGCTAGTGCCAGCATTTACATAAGTTTCTCCGAGTACTGTACCCGGGTTGCCAGATCCATCATCGGCATGGATGACAACCCATCCGTCTACACCTGCTTTCACCTGATCTATTTTGACCATAGCATTGGTAACCACCTGGTCTGAGACGGCAATTGATGGTGCTTCTATGTCGATTGAAGAATAAGTTATTGGTAAGTCTAGTCCGTTGAGCCCGTCGAATTCATAAGAGCCAATCATTCCATCATCATTGTGAAGCATGATCCAAAGAGTTTCTCCGTCAGTGAGCATTTCCCCATCTTTCAGGCTGATTTGAACATTGTCCGTAGTTCCGGCATCCAGGGCTACAGGCTGAGAGATGATGTCCGGCGCTTGAAAAGAACCAAGCCCATTGTCTCTATGAATCACTACCCATGAAGGTTGATCAACAGTGATAGTTTCTACATTAATCATATTTTCAGAGACGATTTGATTGCTGGCTGTGAAAGATCCACTTGGAGCGAGAACACTGATTGCTTGTGTAGTGATTGGACCGTCAAATCCATTAGCTCCATCAAATTCATACTGCCCGATTACGCCATTGTCGGTATGCAGCATCACATACAGTTTGTCACCAGTATTGGCAATAAAGTCAGCATTTAGCATGATCTCAACGTTAGAAGTGGTGCCGACCTGTAACTGAACCGGAGTGGATACAATACCCGGTACCATTGGTCCGTCGTTTGTTGCATTGCTAGCATGTACTACCACCCATCCGGTTGCATTCATGGTGATTTCACTTACACTGAGCATATTGCCTTGAAGAATTTGATCTGAGGCCATGATGGTTCCAGCCGGAGCTTTTACTCCAATGCTCGTTACAATGACATCTTTGCCAAATACTTCGGGAGCATCTCCATTGTCCGGAAATCCGTACTTGCCATCTGCAGGACTATCTACATGTAACATCGGGAAGAGCTTTTCACCACCCGCAAAGGTAGCTTTCCCCAAATCCACCATTACGTCTGTATTCATTCCGGATTTTACCATTGTTTCTCCAAGTACTGCACCAGGCTTGCCAGATCCGTCATCCCCATGAATTACCAACCAGCCATCTACAGCTGCTTTCACTTCAGATATTGTAATCATGTTTTCATTAACTATCTGATCTTCTGAAGTTATTTTGGGAGATGAAATGGTGATTGGAGTCATCACGATCTGACCAGATGCATCCATGATCGGAGCATCCAGACCACTGCTTCCATCAAATTCATAAGATCCCATGGCGCCATCATCTGTATGGAGCATTACCCATACCTTGTCACCATCTTTTAGGTTTGATACGTCACTAATTGTAACTGAAAGATTGTCATTGGATCCTGCTTTTACCATCAATGGCTCAGAGATAATGTCCGGAACCATTGGTGCCGAGCCATCTGAATTACTTGCGTGTACTACCACCCAACCATCTTCATTAAGGGTGACATTGCCAACATTGATCATGTTTTGAGAAATGGTTTGATCAGACACGGTCAACATTCCCGTTGGAGTGGTACTTTGTTTCTGCGGTTCATCGTTATTGTTGCAGCTCGTCAATATTGCGGCTGCTAACGAAAGCATAACCAATGGTCTTTTAAAGGTTTTCAACATAGCTTGATTTTTCATAATAAATAGATTTTATTAGATTTTTCTAAGTTTATTCATGTACGATACAAGAGAGTGTTTTGGATTTTTGTTTCTGATATTTTCTGAAAATTCTTATTCTGTGTCTTTAGTACAGAATTTGAAAAGGTGAAAAATGATGTTTGGCTATCTGTGGTTAATAAGAATATTAGTTATCATTGGTCTATGCCAAAAATCATTGCCACGCAGTTATTTTTCATGATATCTTTCCTGGGGTTCAGCCAACATCGCTATTGGATAGCCAGTGAGGATACTGTGGGTATCCGGGAATTATTGGGAGAACCAGTAGTTTGCTCCGACTGGCTGCATGAATGTTCGTATCCATTAAGTCCAGAGAAAATCAGGTTGCTATCTCAGCGGAAAATTGTAGTCAAACCTGTTTTGGAGTTTGAAACAATGAGTAATAAATCCTCAGGTAAACTTAGTTATCCTTTGGAACAGGTAGAAGCTGAGGCGTTTTTGGAACAAGGGTTGAATGGAACAGGTGTGAAAATCGGAATAATCGATGGAGGATTTCTGAATGCTAATGAGGACTTCATGTTGACTGATTTTTTTGAAAATGACCGTGTGAAGTTTTACAGAGATTACATTACTCCGGAGCTGGAACCTTACGGCGGATCAAAGGGATTGGATGATGGACATGGTACTGAAGTCTGGCAATCCATTGGTGGATATAATTCGGAGAAGGGTATTCTCTTTGGTTTGGCTAGAGGAGCTGAATATTATCTGGCACGAACGGATCACGGTGGTTTTGAAAGAAGAATAGAGGAGGATCTTTTGATCCAGGCATTGGAGGATATGGATTCTATGGGGGTAAAGCTTGTCAATATGTCCCTGGGATATAATATTGACTTCACAGATCCGAAAGAGAATTATCTACCGACGCAGATGGATGGAAGGACAACAGAAGTGGCCAGAGCTGTTGAGATTGCAGCAACTGAAAAGGGGATGCTTATCGTTGTTTCTGCCGGAAATGAAGGGAATATCTCCTGGCAGACGCTTTCGACCCCTGGTGACGCTGAGCATGCACTGACGGTTGGGGCCAGTAAGTTTCAGCTTTGGGACAGAATGAACTACAGTAGTATAGGGCCTGATTATACTGATTTTGTAAAGCCGGATGTAGTGGTTTATTCAACAATGGGGACATCATTTGCAGCTCCGGTGATTACCGGTATGGCTGCCTGCCTATGGCAAAAGGATAGTACACTGACTAATCTTGAAATTCTAGAACTTTTTCAAAAAGCCGGCAATTTTTATCCATTTCCCAATAATTATGTGGGATATGGTGTGCCCACCTGTACAGCACTTCTGGAGGTTTTGAATGGAGACAATAAAGAATTGCCACAAGAGCTCAGGACCTCAAGAAGGAAAGTAAAAATTGCTCCTGACAAACATGTAAAGATGGCTGTTGCTTACCATAAAAAAGATGCTACACATGTGATTGCACAAGCGAACTATCGAACTCTTGGCAAATACATCAAGGTGAAAAAAGAAGACCAGGCGGTTCGCACTTCGGTGCTTTTGGAAACCAAAGTGGTTGAAATTTATTGGGAGTAGAAAGATTACTTCTCCACTTTTACCGCAGGGTTTCCAAAGACTGTTTCTCCATCACCTACGTCCGCGATTACTACCGAACCTGCGCCAATTCTCGCCTTTTTTCCAATAGTAACTCCTGCTACAATCAATGCACCACTACCGACAAAGGCTTCATTGCCGATAGTAACTCCTGAGTTGATCACAGAACCAGCACCAACTTGCACAAAGTCACCTACCTTCACATTGTGCTCAATGACTGCTGCAGAGTTGATAATGCAATGCTGACCTATTACAGAATCTGCTCCGAGAGCTACGCGTGCATTAATGAAATTTCCATGACCGATAGCTGCAGATTCCGAAATGATTGCTTCTTTGTGAATTGCGTTTGTCGGCATTACTTTACGTGATTCCTTCAATTGTTTCACCTGCTTTTTACGAAGTGAATTGTCATCAGTAGCCACAAAAGCTTCAGTCTTTTGTCCAATCAGCTTCAAAAACCCATGATCATCCGTATTCCCAAGAATTGTGACGTCATCAATTTCCTGTCCGTGAATGTTTTTATCATCATCCAGGAAACCATACACAACTACATTGTTGCTCTTAAATATCTCTAAAGCAGCTTTTCCTATTCCTTTAGCGCCAAAAATGATTACCGGTTTTTCCATAGTCTTGAAAATCAGGCTGCAAAGTTAGACAAAAGCTGAGCTTTTAAGAAAGAATTGCTTGTATGGATGAATTAGTAAAAGCATGATTAGGAGAGGGACGTAGGCTGCTTCATATCGAATCAGCGTACCAAAATTTGGAGCAGCGAGTGGTAGAATGGTTGCCAGAATGGTGCAATAAATGAGAGCGATAACGCTGAGGGTGTTTAAACCGATGTTTTTGAAGTTGATCAAATGATAAGCAATAAGTATGGTGATAAGCAAGTGTTCCAAAGCAGGAAGCAACATCATCCAGCTGATTTCCCAAAGCCAGGGTCGAAATATTCCTGTGGCAAGACCATTCGGGAGGTTGAGAATAATGCCTGACCAGCTTGGCTCCAGCGACTCAAATCGAATGCTGTTGCTTGAGGCATTGCTGATTGCCTCGAAATTTTTATAAATAGCCTCAGGTAATTTGTCAAAATGAAGATTCATGTTGACCTGGCTCATGGCATAAATCAACAATGATATGAAAACCAGGCTCGATGAAATTGTAAACCGAGGTTTGAGGTTGAGGTTTTTGATCAACTTGATCCAGGCAAGAAGTCCTAGCAGAAAGCCGATAGTAGCAGCCAGGTAAAATTTAAAATAGAAGAGCAGTAAAAGACCAATGGATGTTAGGAGAATTTCATTCCATTTTACTTTTAGCGATTGGTAATAACTTATTGCGACTCCAAAGAGGATGGCAATGGCAGAGCCAATTATCGAATCCTTGAGTACTCCTGATGTCCACAAAGCAGGAGTGGGGAAATAAAGGAACCCAACAGCAGCTGGGATTAAAAATGGAGGGAAATGTTGCTGTACTTTTCGAATAAAAAACCAAACACCCGTAAAACTGATCAGTGACAATTCTACTGAACTGACCCAATAATTTCCTCCATTGAGCCAATAGAAAATACTTAGGATCTTTGTAAATAGTTCATTGCGAGCTTCTCCTTTAAACACCGCATAAGTAGGGGTGAAAAGTGTGTTTAAATAGTCTGAGAAAGCCATTTGTTGCAATCGGCTAGCTTGCTGATGAAAAATCAACGTGTCGCCTTCACCAACATAGAACCAGTAAAGCCAGCCAACAAAAAGCCCACAGGAAATTTTGAAGATCGCCCCGGACCAATAGAGTAGTTTTAGTTTGCTTTTTGGCTGAAGCCAATAGAGCAGACCAACAATAACTACCAGGTTTAGTATTGTAAGGATCATTGAGGACGATTAAGAATCGATATCCCAATATTACAATTTAAGCATCTCTTTTTGGTGCAAAATTCACGATACTGATAAATTAGAGCCTGAGAGTCGGCGGCATGTTGTGACGCTACACCAACTGCGTCCCATTTTTTAATGATTGAATTCTTCTCCGCCGGTAGCTGCTCAAGCAAGGTTTGCGCTTTTTCCAGGTAGGAGATTTCGTCCAGATATTTAGAATAAGCAGCTAGTACAGGCGCCAGAGAATTGATGATTACGTTTTCCAACGACGATTTTCCAATCTTCTGGGACCTGGTAGAAACCTTGCCAAAATCGTAATGTTCCTGCCAGTACTCAGGCAGGGGCTGTCGAATCATTTCCTGAATATCTTTCAGGTTTTCTGAACCAATCAATCGAGCGAACAATTGATTGTTTCCCTGAATCATCGCTGCAAATTGAGCCAAACGAACAGTTGGGAAGTTGGCGGGCCTCATTCTTGCAAACTTCCAGTGATGACGCATAAGCTGCGGAGATAAGTTGTATTTCTTTTTAAGAAAATCGAACTCTGCTTGAAGAGATTCTGAATATTGATCTGTGACTTCTTCCAGGAACCCAGCCATCCCAAAAATCAACGCATGTACTTGTTCAGGCCTATGAAGATGTTTTCTGAGAATCGAATACGGCATAGAGGCCATCAGTCGCTCGAAAGGTTCGGCATTGGTCTTGAATCCGAAATTACGACCGATCATTCGGTAGGTAGTTTCTTCCCAGTCTTCTCCAACTTCACGCAATGTATCGAGCACGAGCTGGCTTTTTTGTTCTAATCGGGAAGCTAATGACCTGTCCAACAATGTGCTCATTTGAATTTGAGGAATATTGGAGAGTTGATCAGCGCACCGGATTGTTTCTGGTTGATTGATATACTTTCGATAAGTAGTTTCCAGGTCTTGAGAAACGAAATCAGATAGTTGTAGTGTTGGTAGCTGACTTCCTTTCACAGCAATTTCCTGATCATGAATCCAGACTACATGAAGGATCACATTTTCATAGGCTTTGTCTTTTGAGTGATTGTGTCTGATCCAGTCCGAGGATTTGTAATGGATTTCCACTGAACCGGACCAGGTGATCTCGTCGATTTTCAATTTGGCTTCCCGAAAATCAGGGCCTGAATGTTCGTTTTGGAAACCAGGCTGAAAGACGATAAGCGATTGATCGTCGGTTAGTGTGAGTGTTTGAGAATTGAACTTTTGAAATTTCCACAGGAATTGCAGGAAAAACTCATCCATGTTGGTGATTGATTTTTCCTAAAAATAAAAATTATTCCGTTGCTTTGAAAGAATAAGCCAGTTAGTTCATGAATAATTGTAACCCTGATGTTTCATAATCCAAATTCATGTTACGGATTTATTGTTGATCGATTGTTGTTATCTTGAGGTTGATAACATTCAGGTTCAAAATGGAAACACAAAACAAGTTGTCCAATTTGCAAATCGAGCTATTGAAGACTTTCAGTTACGATCTGGACGAGAAACAATTATTGGAAATAAAGGATCTCTTGACTAATTACTTTGCAGATAAAGCTACACAGGAAATGGAAAAATTGTGGGACAAGCAAAATTGGGATGATTCGAAAATTAGTGAATGGGCTTCTGAGCACATGAGGACCGAATATGAGTCAGAATGAGAGTGGTCAATGATACCAATGTGTTGTTGATGTCAATCCCTCTCAGGTCAAAATACCGTCCAATTTTTGATGCATTGAAATCAGGCAGTTTACACCTTGCTATCAGTAATGAAATCCTCTCGGAATATTTTGAGATAATATCTTCCAAAACGAATCACTCCATAGCTGTTAATGTTTCTTAATTCCTTGTCAACTTGAGAAATGTACATAGAGTTAATGTGTCATATCGATGGAATTTAATCACACGTGACCCTGATGATAACAAATTTGTCGATTGTGCAATTGCTGGAAATGTGAGATTTGTGGTTTCCAACGATCGTCATTTTGATGAATTAAAAGAAATTGATTTTCCTAAAGTAGACATTTTATCCGCAGATGAATTACTTGAGGAAGTAAAGAAATAATTCGGTATTAACCAAAGTGTTTTTCCAGCTCAGCTGACATTTCCTGCTGTAGCATCTGTGCCTGGTATGCCGCTTTCTCAGCAAAATCCTCACCATCACCGGCATAGATGATTCCTCGTGAAGAGTTTACAAGCAATCCGCATTGATGATTCATTCCATATTTACACACTTCTGATAAGCTGCCGCCCTGAGCTCCAACCCCGGGAATCAAAAGGAAATTATCCGGAACGATCGCTCTCACACCAATTAGCGATTCTGGCCTGGTGGCTCCAACCACATACATCAGATTGTTGGGATTGCCCCATTCTGCACTTTTTCGGATTACCCGCTCGAATAATTTTTCGCTCGAATTCTCGACCATCAGGTCTTGAAAATCAAAAGAGCCAGGGTTGGAAGTGGCAGCCAGCAAAATCACCCATTTGCGTGAAAATTCCAGGTAGGGACTTACCGAGTCCTTGCCCATATATGGAGCCACAGTCACCGCATCAAAGTTCATATTTTCGAAAAAAGCCTTGGCATACATGGTAGAGGTATTGCCGATATCTCCACGCTTGGCATCTGCAATGGTGAAAACTTCTTTGGGAATGTATTCCATGGTTTTCTCCAAAGAGGCCAGGCCTTTACTGCCATGTGCTTCATAAAAAGCCAGATTTGGTTTGTAAGCAACAGCGTATGGTAGTGTAGCATCTATGATTTGCTTGTTGAATTCGAAAATCGGATCTTCAAGTTTCAGTAAATGCTTGGGAATTTTATTGATATCTGTATCCAGACCAACACACAGGAAAGAATCTTTTTCCCTGATTTTTTCAAAAAGCTGCTGCCTTGTCATGCCAAAAAAGTTTTGCGATGCAAGTTAAGAAAAATCCGAACTGAGGCTAGTATCAAACCCTGTGCAAGTGAGTAGACTGATAAGTAAATTTCATGGTTTCCAAAATGGAAACTATATTTGCTCCTGTTAGGTTTTTTGTATGAGAATTATTGCGTCAGGAACACTTAAGGCATTCTTTGAAAAGCATCCGGAAACTGAAACCGGTTTGAAAGTTTGGATTCAAAAAACGAAAAAAGCAGTTTGGGAAAAGCCTGAAGATATTTTAAATACGTTCTCTCATGCAAGACCAATAGGTAATGGAAGAGTGATTTTCAATATCAACAAAAATGATTATCGTTTAATTGTTCAGGTCAATTATGATCGATTGTCAGTTTATGTATGTTTTATTGGAACACATGGTGAATATGATCGTGTAGATCCGGAATCAGTTTGGGAGTTTTAATATTGAACAGATGAAAGGTATCAAACCTATAAGAAATGAGGACGAATATGAGCAAGCACTCCTGGAATTAAGAGAGTTGTTCATGGCTACTAAAGGCTCAGAAGAATATGATCGAGCTGAGATTTTAGAAATATTGATTGTGGACTATGAAGAGAAGCATTTTATAATCGAAGAGCCAGACCCGGTCGAGGCTATCAAATATGTTATGGAAGAATCTGATTTGAATCAAGCAGAACTAGCCAAAATAATTGGTGATAAGTCTAAGGCGTCTTTGGTTTTAAATAAAAAGAGAAAGCTTAGTTTATCGATGATCCGAAAAATCCATGAAAGCCTAAAAGTTCCATTGGATATATTAATAAAGGATTATCCTCTGGTGCAATAAAAAAAAGCTCCGAAATTTTTAAATCCCGGAGCTTTCTGAACTGTATTGTGTAATTTTTATCTAAAATCAATCACTTCTACATTCGGATGTTTACTGGTATCGAAAGTGAAGAAATCATCACTGATTCCTTTCTTTTCAGTAAATGACTTGATGGTATAGATATACTTGTTGCCAGATTTTTCAAATACCGTAAACTCTTTCAGGCTATTGCTTTTGTCAATGACCAGTCTGATTTTGAAATAGCTTTTGTTTTTGTCCTCAGGGTTGAGTTCAATGGTTCTTTCGCCAGCCTGATTTTGAGACATCAATACATATTTAAATCCATCTTTGTACAGGTCGTAGATGTTTCCAAGAGTGATTTCTTCGTCTTCAGGAGAGTAAGTGCTGATATTTACTTCACTTAGTTCTTCACTGTAAGAATATACATCTGTACCATTATTGTAAATCTCTTGTCCGGCTACTTTGAGAAGGTATTTATTACCTTTTACTGTAATTGTCCCGGAAATTGTTTCGTCTACACCAGCACTTTCATTGACCATTTCCTGAGAAAAGGAAGCTTCATAAGCATCGATGCTTTTGTATTTATTGCTCATAGCATCGAGTACTGCTAATGCATCAGGGTCGTACTGAGCGTAGCTGCTAAAAGTGATCAAAAGGCTGGTTACTAGATAAATTAAATTTTTCATGTCAATTAAAATTGTTAAAACAAGCGTTTTGCCACTCAGATTGAGTATTCCTCTTTTGGTTGCTCAATAACTGGGTTGAGCATCATGCTCATTTCATGTCTTGTTTGTATTCTGCTGATTGAGCCTGCAAAGCTCGTGAATTTAATGCTTTTGGTTGATCTCATTCAATAACTGTTCCAAAGCGTATTCGTCACTGACTAAAACTTCTCGTGCTTTACTTCCTTCAAATGAACCAACTATCCCCGCTGCTTCCAGCTGGTCAATAAGCCGACCGGCTCTGTTATATCCTAATTTTAGTTTTCTCTGAATCAATGAAGTACTTCCCTGCTGGTGCATTACGATAAGTCTTGCAGCATCATCAAACAATGCATCACGATCCGAAAGATCAACCGCACCTACTTCTCCTGCTTCATTGTCGCCAACATATTCAGGAAGCAGATATGCATCATCGTATCCGCGCTGATCACCGACAAATTCACAAATTCTATCAACCTCCGGAGTGTCTACAAAAGCACATTGCAGACGAATTAAATCAGATCCCATAGAAAGCAACATGTCACCCTGACCAATGAGCTGATCGGCACCTCCGGTATCCAAAATGGTTCTGGAGTCGATTTTTGAAGTTACCCTGAAAGAAAGCCTTGCCGGGAAATTGGCCTTGATAATACCTGTAATTACGTTGACAGAAGGTCGCTGAGTAGCTACAATCAGGTGGATTCCGATAGCTCGTGCAAGCTGAGCCAATCGTGCGATAGGAGTTTCTATTTCCTTTCCGGCTGTCATCATCAGGTCGGCTAACTCGTCAATGACCAAAACGATGTAAGGCAGGTAACGATGACCTTTCTGTGGGTTTAACCTACGATCTGTAAATTTCTTGTTGTATTCCTTAATATTTCTACAACCCGCATCTTTTAATAGATCATATCGCTGATCCATCTCAATACACAGGGAGTTCAGTGTGTTGATTACCTGGGAAGTGTCAGTGATAATTGGTTCTTCATTGTCAGGGAGTTTGGCAAGGAAATGTCTCTCCAGTTTATTGAAAAGGGTGAGTTCTACTTTTTTAGGATCTACCATCACAAACTTAAGTTGCGAAGGGTGTTTCTTATAGATAAGCGAAGTGATGACCATATTCAGGCCAACAGACTTACCCTGACCCGTAGCTCCTGCAATCAGAAGGTGAGGCATCTTAGCCAGATCAACTACAAATACTTCATTGGAGATTGTTTTACCAAGAACAATAGGCAGTTCTTTGTCGCTCTTCATGAACTTCTCTGTGGTGATCACAGATTTCACGTCGACCATCTCTTTGTTCTTGTTAGGCACTTCAATACCAATCGTACCTCTACCCGGAATTGGTGCAATAATCCTGATACCCAATGCTGCCAGACTCAATGCAATGTCATCCTCCAGGTTTTTGATTTTAGAAATTTTTACGCCGGCCTCAGGTACGATCTCATAAAGTGTGACCGTTGGGCCGATGGTAGCTTTGATGCTGGAAATACCAATCTTAAAGTTGATCAGCGTTTCTACAATTTTATCCTTGTTCTGCTCCAGTTCGTCTTTAGAAACCTGTACATCCTTTACGGGATAATCAATCAAAAGCTCCGGAGTTGGGTATTTGTACTTTGGAAGATCCAGTGTAGGGTCATAATTTTCATTCTGAACTGTTCTTACCTCATGGTCTTCAGCAATATTGACTGGGATGCTAAATTTCTCTTCTTCCGGTTCATCTATTTCTTCCGGTAGTTCTATGGCAAGTTCCAACTCTTCTTTTGGTTGTGCCTGTCTGGGCTTGGGTTTGTCTTCCAGTGTCCAGGATTCTGTGTTATCCTCTTCTTCATCGTCATCCGCATCATCGTCTCCAAAACCTAGATCAATTTTTGGGAGTGGCTGAGGTGCAGGGGTGGTTTTAGACGGCTCTTCTGAAGATTGCTGTTCCTCTTTTTCAACTTCTTCTTTGACTTGCTTCAGGATAAAATCCAGGGAACGATCATGTTCTTCCTGTGTGAGCTCTTCTTCTCCATCGCTCTCCTCATCATATTGTTCATCAATTTCCTCATGTTGATGAACTGTTTGCTTTTCACTTTTTGCGAAAGTGTTTTCAAGTTTTTCTCTAAATGCAGCAAATACCTCGTCCACCACCGGAATCTGCGTGATGTCAAAATAGTACATGTTGAACACCAGGAAAAGAAATACCAGAAACAGCAATGATCCCCAACCCATTAGTCCGTCAAGGATGATGGCTATTTCAAATCCTGCTCCCCCACTGATAAAGCCCCAGGCACTAACCTGATCTGAGTTGACCAGGAAATAACCAGTGAAAATGCTCAACCATAGCAAATAAAACAGTGTGAAAATGAAAGCTTTTTTTAGAGAAAAAATACGTTTACGCCATACGATCCTATGTCCAACAAGCAATAGAAACGGAGGGATCAATAAGGCGGCGAGACCGAACCACTTGAATATGAAGTAATGACCAGTGATAGCACCAATGGTACCAAACCAGTTTTGAACCTCAAGGCCGGATTCTCTCACATTGGTTTGTAAGAAAGCCTCTACCACGCTTTGATCAGCCTTACCAGTGACCAGGTAAGAAATGAAAGCAATGAATAGGAATAAAGACGTCAGTATCAGGAAAAGCCCGAATGCAAGGTGGAGCTTGCGGTCGTTCAGAAACTTCAGGTTGAAGTTGAATGACCGAGACTTAGAAGCTGACTGATTTTGTTTTTTGTACGTATTTTGTGCCATGCGAATCTGAGCAAAAGTAATGGAGAATCACCCCTCTATCAAGCATTTGTCAGGATTGCCTCATTGATCTCACGAATTAGGCCCGGGCCTTTGTAGACAAGTCCGCTATAAACCTGCACCAGATTAGCTCCAGCCTTAAGTTTTTCCACAGCGTCCTTTCCACTTAAAATGCCACCAACGGCAATTATCGGGATGTCCGCATTTCGTGCTCTGAGATATCTGAGTACTTCATTTGATCTGTCAAAAACCGGAGCGCCACTCAAACCACCAGCGCCAATGGATTCCAGACTTTCTTTGGACTCTTGAAGACCGTCTCTCGCTATCGTCGTATTTGTTGCGATAATTCCATCCAGGTTGATATTGGAAGCAATTTCTATGATATCATCTAGTTGGGAGTCTGTTAAGTCCGGAGCAATTTTTAACAAGATTGGTTTTTGCTGAGGTTTTTCACGATTAGCTTCCTGAAGTGATTTCAGCAGTGCTTCCAAAGGCTCTTTGTCCTGAAGCTTTCGTAGATCGGGAGTGTTTGGGGAGCTTACATTCACCACAAAATAATCTACTACAGGGAATAGGGTTTCAAAGCATTTTAGATAATCTGAAGTTGCTTCTTCATTAGGGGTTACTTTGTTTTTGCCAATATTACCTCCTATGATTATTCCTTTGGGTTTTGTAGCCAGGTTCTTTTTTGCTTCCAGCATTCCTTCATTATTGAATCCCATGCGGTTGATTAAAGCCAGGTCTTTCTTAAGTCGGAAAAGCCTTGGCTGTGGATTTCCTGGTTGGGGAAGTGGTGTTGTTGTTCCTATTTCAATGAACCCAAATCCAAGCGCAGCAAACTCGTGTACGAATTCAGCATTCTTATCAAAACCGGCAGCCAATCCTACAGGATTTTTGAATTTCAGTCCAAGAACTTCCCTTTCCAGCCTTGGATCTTCTAAGCTATAAACCGACTTGAAAATGCTTTTAACGAAAGGCACTTTGAATGCAGCTTTCAGGCTTTTTGTGGTAAAATGATGGGCCTTCTCTGCAGGCATCTTGAATAGGAGCGATTTGGCAATCTGGTACATGCGGAATTCAGTGGTTATCTGGTCGCAAACTTCGGGAATATTATTGATTAGAATGCCTGAAAACAGGGTTTTAGCCAATCCATTAACTCAAAAGAATTACCATTTCACTCCATAAATCGCTCGTTTCGGCGGTTTTAGGCTGTTTTACTTATATAATAAGCCTAACATTGCTCAACCAACAAAAACCAATTAGCGATGACATCTTTAGACAACATCAAAAAGCAAGTGAACAGCTTGCCACGGGAAGACAAACAGGAGTTGAGATTTTTTATCAATCAGAATCTTCGTGAATCTAACATGATCCTTTTCAGAAGACGTGACGCAATGCGTCAAATCCAGGCAGCTTTGTCTTCAGGGTATCAGTTTTAAACAAGGAAGAATTAGTGTTTCTCGTCAGAAAGTAAGCTTTCAACCTCGCCTTTTAGTTTTGGGACATTTCTAGAGGCGATTGTCCATATAATCTCGTCTGAGATAGAATCATATCCATGAATGATAAGATTTCTTAGGTCGACTATTTTGCGAGAATGTGTAATTGATATTTCAGGATGCAGCTTTAGTATTCTGGACATAGCCTCGCCAATAATTTCAAGGTTTCGTTCAATGGCTCTCTTAGCCGTTCTATTTTTGAGAAAAAGGAAAAAATCGAATACAGGAGGAAGATCATTCTCTATTTCTTCAATTGAGTTGAGAATGTCTTGGAGATAAGTTTTAATCCTCTTGTCCATAGATAGCAACTTTGGTGCTATTGATTTCTTCAATCAAAAACTTGTTCTTCAAGCCTCTATTTTCAAGAAGGTCAATTTTTCTGTTTAATAGTTTTTCTAATTCTTCTTTCAGTTCAAAGTATGCGTCTGTGTATGCATAAGGGTTATTCAGATCTATTTCTACAAGAAGATCAATGTCACTTTCGTTGTTATATGAGTCAGTCAATACACTGCCAAATGCATAAAGAAATTTGACTTTATGCTTCTTGCAAATATCCTGAATAACAGCAATTTGATTTTCTGAAATGCCCATAATGTAAAAATAACTCAAAAAATTACGAGTTCAACTTCTTGGGTGGAATTCACGAATGACTTGCTTGAGATAATCCCGATCCAGATGCGTGTAAATCTCCGTGGTGGTGATCGACTCATGCCCCAGCATTTCCTGAACGGCACGCAGATCTGCACCACCTTCTATCAGGTGAGTAGCGAAACTGTGTCGAAAAGTGTGTGGACTGATGCTTTTCTTAATACCGGCTTGTAAAGCAAGGCTCTTAATAATATTGAATACACTAATGCGTGAGATTCTGCTACCACGCATATTTAGAAAAAGGTGGTCTTCATACCCTCGCTTGATGTCCTGATGATTGCGGACTTCATCTTTGTAAATTTTGATAAATTTCAATGCTTCTCGCCCGATAGGCACCAATCTTTCTTTGCTTCCTTTTCCGAATACCCGAATAAAGCCAAGGTCTTCATAAATATTGGAGATTTTCAGCTCAATCAATTCTGATACCCTAAGTCCGGAGCTATAGAGCGTTTCTAACATCGCACGGTTTCTGGTGCCTCCATCGGTTGACATATCAATTGATGACAGGATTTGTTCTATTTCATGATACTCCAGAGTGTCAGGCAACTTTCTGCCGATTTTTGGAGATTCCAGCAGCTCAGAGGGATCTTTCTGTATATACTGCTCATAGAGTAAGAATTTGTAAAATGATTTAATACCACTAAGTATCCTTGCCTGAGAGTACGGAGACATTCCTAATTCGTTGATAAACTCAATGAAATCAATAAGATCGGTCTGTGAAACTTTAAGTGCGGAAATATCCAGGTTTTTGATTTCGAAAAACTCCTTTAATTTCGTGATGTCTCTGATGTAGGCGTCAATAGAATTTTCTGCCAGAGATCGCTCCAGTTTCAGATAGTTACGAAATTGTTTGATGTATGTATCCCAGCTCACTTTGGGTTAAATTTAGTAAGCAAATTCATACTGTGGGTAATGTCATTTTCTAAAATAAAAAAGAAGCCATGAAGCTCATTATTATCAATGGACCAAACCTCAACTTGCTGGGAACTCGCGAGCCGGAAATTTACGGTCATCAGACGTTTGAGGAATATTTTCAGACTTTGAAAGCAAAACATGCTGATGTAGCATTGGAATATTTTCAGTCTAATCATGAAGGGGCTTTGATTGATAAATTACATGAAGTTGGTTTTTCTTATGATGGCATTATTGTAAACCTGGCTGGATATACGCACACTTCAGTGGCTTTGGCAGATGCTATTTCCGCCATAAAATCTCCTGTTGTAGAAGTACATATTAGCAACATTCATGCTCGTGAGGAGTTTCGAACTCATACCTTTACGGGTGCAAAAGCCCAGGGGATTATTTCAGGCCTTGGTTTGAAAGGCTACGACCTGGCAATTCAATATTTTTCTAAACAGTAATCGATATCAGCTATCCAAAATCTAGCAATGAAAGAAGCAAATTTTTATCCTGGACCTTCACGAGTTTACTCCAACATTACGGAATACATTTATGAAGCTTACATGGATGGCATCATGTCCATCAATCATAGGAGCGAAGAGTTTATGCAATTGATGCGTGATACCAGGAATACGCTGAAGGAAAAATTATTGATTCCTGATGATTATGAAATTGTATTCACTTCTTCGGCTACAGAATGTTGGGAGATCATTGCTCAATCGCTGACAGAAAAAGGGAGTCAGCATTTCTTTAATGGTTCTTTTGGTGAAAAGTGGGCTAGCTATGCTGAGCAGCTTACCAATGTTAAAAAGACTCATTTTGGCATCAATGAAAAACTGCCAACAGGAGATATAGCCAAAGACGTGGATGTGCAGTGTGTTACTCAAAACGAGACATCAAATGCCACTCAGGTGCTCATGCCAAGTTTAGAGATGCTTCGGGTAGAGAATGAAGATAAGATTATTGCTGTAGATGCTACATCTTCTTTGGCTGGAATCAAACTGGACTTTAAGCTGGCTGATGTCTGGTATGCTTCTGTTCAGAAATGCTTTGGGCTACCTGCAGGAATGGGCATTATGATCCTATCACCGACTGCAGTACACAAAGCAGAAAAAATAGGAGAGAATAAACATTACAATAGTTTGGTTCGCATCCTGGAAAATGCGGCTAAAGATCAGACTTCTTATACTCCAAATGTGCTGGATATTTATTTGCTCAACAGAACTCAAAAAGTGAGCAAAGGCATTGATTATGTGTCGTCTAAGATTGAAAACCGGCACAAAGCTTACGAGGAGTTATTCACTGATCATGATAAAGTAAACTTCCTGGTGACCAACGATAAAGTTCGTTCGCATACAGTTCTTGCATTGGAGACGAATGATCTTGAGAGTATTAAATCTTCAGCCAAAGAGCGCAGCATTGTATTAGGCAATGGATACGGTCCTTGGAAGTCTTCAAGCTTCCGCATAGCAAACTTCCCCGCTATCAAAACCAAAGAAGTGGAAAAGTTGATGGAGTTTTTCAAAAAGACTGTTTGATTCTTCGACAAGCTCAGAATCAAGAATTAGCGTCTTTGTAAAGTCACGGTTTCATTCACCCAGCAACCCACAGTAACTTTCTGTCCTTCTTCCTTATTCTCCGTGAAGATCTCCTCTATGGAAGGGAACTGCTCTTTGGCGGCAGCCATTTGCTGTGAATTTCCGGCTTTCTTGTACATCTCGTATGCAGCGATAAAAATTGACCGGTCATCTACACGACTTTCTCCCTGGCGGCACTCATCGTAGCTAAGAAAGTACAGGTTTCCAATCAGGTTGTATGCTTCGCTAGCTCCTGGTTTATTACTGAGTGCTTCTCTGGCCAGAGCTCTGGCTTTCACCTTGTTGCCTGTTTTAGCTTCTGTAGAAGCTTGCCCCATCAGCGCCTCAAATTTTTGGTCCTTGTCAATAGATAGCTTCAAAAGCTCTTCATAAAAGAACTTGGCCTGATTATAATTCTTGAGAAAGTAATGCTTATCAGCCAAAGCCTTGGCCAGAGAGTAAGTTGGCTCTTTGAAAAACAGGGTTTCTCCAGCGCTTAAGAAATAAGGCTGATCCGTACATTTAGCGGTCAGCGAATAAGAGAATATTTTTTTGGCCAGATTGAGGTTGGTAGAGTCCAGTTCAAATTTCGGAACAAGTTGGGTTGCAATGAAATCGCATGAGATCAGTCCATCTCCCAGTGAGTTTAAGAAAGCATCCACTTTGTCCTGTTCCTTCTGTAATTTCTCATAGTTTTCTCCTGCGGCAATTTTCAAGTCGATCACCTCAGTAATTCTTGCGTGAACATCCAATACATCCGTCGGTTTAAACTCATCCGGCTTGCTCTTATAGTAATAAGTTGCCAGCGTCATATAAGGAGTGAGGTTGAAGTCAGAGACCTGAGTAGGTTCTAAACTGAATAGCTCTTGGTAAAGCTCCCTTACTAGCGAGAACTTATCAGGATTTTTGTAGTAGAGCTTAAAAGCAGTATAGGCCTTTCTGTCTAAGACTTTGGCTTTGTGACCAAAATATTTGATCCGCATGTCGTATGTCCAAAGAAGAGAATCTTCCAGACGTAACTTTCTGTCAGCAGCCAGTTTTTGTTCCAACAAATCGTCAATAATTTTCGATCCGTCCTGGTAGATGGATTCATTCAAGTCAGGTGTATTTTTCCATAGCCAGCTAATAGTATTGAAAGCTTCCAGTGGCTTGTCAGTTTGCATCAATACTTTATAATAAGCTTGCTTTTCCAGCGCCATATCCCTTTTTTCAGGTTCTTCAGGCCAGTTCCAGCCGGGTTGCGCTATAGCTATATTACAAAATAGAATGAGGAGGAGAATTCCAGGGTATTTGCTCATCAGTGGTTGAGATTATTTTTTTAGCAAATTCATTAAAAAAGTCTTCTTTACTAGAAACCAAAGTTAGCTTTGCGGTAAAAACTGTTTGGATGTTCAATTTTAAGGAGATTCTTTCTGTATCACTAATCTTGTTTTCAGTTATTGATATTTTGGGCAGTGTGCCAATCATCATTGACTTACGGAAAAAGATGGGACATGTTCAATCTGAGAAGGCAACGGCTGCTTCCGGGGGATTAATGGTCCTATTTTTATTTTTAGGAGAAGGGATTCTCAATCTGTTTGGTATTGATATTGGGTCATTTGCCATAGCCGGTGCGTTGATTATGTTTTTCTTAGGGCTTGAAATGGTCATGGGTATTCATTTTTTTCGTTCGGATAATGAAGACTTGTCCTCTTCTTCTATTGTTCCTTTGGCATTTCCGCTTATTGCCGGAGCAGGTACACTTACCACACTGATATCCCTTAAGGCAGTCTACGGTACCTGGAATATTTTGATAGGAATCATATTGAACCTGATTTTTGTTTATGTGGTGTTGAAGTCATCTAACTGGCTGGAGCGTAAAATTGGTGTGGCAGGTTTTAATATCCTTAGAAAGGTATTTGGGATTATTTTGCTGTCCATTTCAATCAAGATTTTCAAAACTCACCTTTTGGCCTAATGATTAGAATTTATACAGATGGAGCAGCCAAGGGCAATCCTGGCCCAGGCGGTTACGGAGCTATTCTTGATTTTAAGGGGAAGCGAAAAGAACTGTCGGAGGGTTTTAGGAAAACCACCAATAACCGCATGGAATTGCTGGCTGTGATCAAGGCACTGGAGGCGATCAAAAAACCGGGATGGGAAGTGGTGATCTATTCAGATTCCAAATATGTGGTGGATGCTGTGGAAAAAGGCTGGGTGTTTGGCTGGGAAAAGAAAGGCTACAAAGGCAAGAAGAACCCCGATCTGTGGCAGCGCTTCTTACAAGTGTTCAGGCAGCACAAAGTGAAGTTTCAATGGGTGAAAGGTCATGCCGGCCATCCGGAAAACGAACGATGCGACGAGTTAGCTGTTCAGGCTGCTGAAAGCAGCGATTTGCAAGTTGATACGGTTTTTGAACAATCGGTTTGAGTAAGCCAAATACCTATTTTCAGTTTAAGCAGTTTCGGATAGATCAGTCGCATTCCGGAATGAAGGTCACGACAGAGGGCTGTATCCTTGGTGGTTGGGTAGCTAGTCAGAACCTTCGACCAAAAAGAATTTTGGATATCGGAACAGGTACGGGATTGTTGGCACTGATGCTGGCACAGCGATTTCCAGATGCACAGATTGATGCTGTGGAGGTTGATCTGAGAGCTTACGAAGAGGCCACAACTAATTTTGACGCTAGTATATGGAGCGATAGGATCAATTCATTTCATACCAGCATTCAGTATTTTGAGTTTACTGAGCGTTATGATTTGATTATCTCAAATCCTCCTTTCTTTAAAAACTCGTTACAAACAGAGCATCAGCACGTAAATCTGGCCCGGCATGATGATTTTTTAAGTCAGCAGGATTTGGTTCATATAATTGATGAAATGCTAGCTCCTGAAGGGAGCGCTTTTATATTATATCCGGAGCGGGAAATGAATCTATTCCTGCATGAGGCTAATACACAGGGGCTTCAAAATAACAGGAGACTTACCATTTATAATCATGATAAGTCTCCTGTGTTTAGGGTAATTGCTGAGATATCAAAAAAATCAGAAGATCACAGCGAAAAGATTTTGCGTATACGTCAATTGGATAATGAATACACTCCGGAGTTTGTCCGGTTATTGAAACCATACTATCTTCATCTCTGATCAGGAGATGGTTTCTCTCTCAGAAAACTCAAATCCCATGCTCTCGAGCTCCTTTAGAATCGGGCTGTAAATTTCTTTTTTAGTTGGAATGCTTACTCCTTTCGTCTGGATTTTGCCCTGTAGTATCAGTTTTGCAGTGATTGCTAATGGTAAACCAACAGTCTTGGACATGGCCGTATTCACGGCATCATCGCCAATCGCAACCATGTGTGATTGGATTTCTTTCGGATGACCATTGTCCATATAATTGAACTTGTGCCACATCACAATCATATCCTTGTCATCTTCATTGAGTGTCCATTTCTTCTTCAAAATATGTTCAAGGATTTGGGCAGGAGTTCCCTTATCCAGGCCTATTAATTCATCCGAAAAAAGATCCAACCACTGGAGTTTGTACATTTCTTCAGACTCCAGGCCTATATTCATATAATGAGCCAGTTTCAGCTCCACAGAATCATGTGGGTTGTAGCTCAGAAATGAATTGATGAACTGACGATGAGTCATTTCGGAAACACCTTCCATTTGGTAATCATCTGATGTAGCTCCCAGCTGCACAAAAATGTCCCAGGCCTTACAGAAGCCTGTTCTGCGTAATGTTCCTCTATAAAGGGTTTTGATTCCGCGCAGGTTATATAAATCCAGGTACTTCAGCGAGTCTCTATTGGCATAGCCTTCAAAATAGCCGTACCCAGGAATGTGAATCACTTCTGTACGTCTGAAAAGTCTATGATAGGGAATGTATTTGTACTTAGATTCCTGGAAGAATTTCACATTGCCTGTTCCTGCAAGTACAACGTTTCTCGGGTTCCAGGTGAATTTGTATTCCCAGGGGTTATCTTTTACTTTATTGTCTGCCAGCAATCCGCCTGTAAAAGTCTCAAAGGAAGTGAGCTCATGTCCAGCAGCTTTGATCCTGTCCAACACTTTCATGGCAGACATATGGTCAATACCCGGGTCCAGTCCAAGTTCCATGATACATTGTTTGCCTTTAGCGGCAAACTCATCACTTAGAGCCAGTATATCGTCTGACAGATAAGAAGCCGTTAGCATATCTCTTCCAATATGTGCGCAGAGTTTAGCCACATGAACATGAAGGCTGGCAGGCACCATACTGATCACAAGATCAGCTGCAGTGATTTGTTCTTTTGCCAGACTCTCGTCAAAAATGTCAAATTCTATCACATGGGCTTCAGGAAATTTCTTCTTGGCAAGTGCAGTATCCTTCTCTCCAATAATGATTTCCCAGTCATTCTCCGCTGAGTTTTCCAGTAGGTATTTAATCAGAGATGTTGAAGATCGACCTGCTCCAAGGATCAATACATGCTTCATAAAAAATAAGGGGTTTAGGGTAATGTTGTTGCCACAAACCTAATAGAAGCAGTGTGCATTTCCATGAAAGGATGATGAATCTTATTGAGTAGTAATAGGAGGGATTGAATTGACTGAATTAATGTAAATATAGTCAGTTAATAGACTGAATTAACGTTAAATTAGTCAATTAAAGAATGATCATCCAAATAATTTGGATTGGAGGGTGATTTAGTCTCTATAAACGGTAGTAGCATTGGCCTGGGCACCGGCCAATACAAGCATGTCAGCAATCATCACATTATCTGGGCGAGAGATTACAAAAGCAATGATCTCCGCAATGTCTTTGGCTTGAAGCGGATCAAAGCCCTGATAAACTTTGTCGGCTTTTTCTTTGTCTCCTTTGAATCTTACTTCGGAAAACTCAGTCTGCACCAATCCTGGTTGAATTTCTGAGACTTTGATGCCATGCTCTGTCAGGTCTAGTCGCATGCCTTGAGAAATAGCATTCACAGCAAACTTGGAGGCATTGTACACATTGCCATTTTTGTAAGCCTCTACTCCGGCTACAGACCCAATATTCACAATGTGACCTTTCTTACGATCGACCATTCCAGGTAAAATAGCTTTACTTACATAGAGCAATCCTTTGATATTGATGTCAATCATTGCATCCCAGTCCGCTACATCACCTTCATGAATTGGTGCCAAACCGTGAGCATTTCCGGCGTTATTGACCAGTATATCTATTTGTTTCCATGAGTCGGGTAGACTGGCAATTGCTGCATCTACTTCATTTTTTTTGCTCACATCGAAGCTGAGGGTATGAACTTCAGTTTGCTGAGACAACTCCTGAGAAAGTTGTTCCAGTCGCTCTTTTCTTCTGCCGCAGATGATCAGTTTATAGTTAGGTGCTAGTTCATATGCAGTTGCTTTTCCTATGCCACTTGTAGCTCCGGTGATCAATGCGATGGGTTTGCTCATTTGTTCTTCCTTTTTTTTCTTTTCTGATGCCTAAGGTAGGATGGACCTCCTTCGAACGTGATATACATTGTAATATTTTGATAAGTCAGTCGCTTCATTGCCACAGAATAATTGTTTGGCGTGCCTGGTAGCATATTTCTCAAGCCCCAGGAGTAGCGTACCTCAGGGGAAAATTTGAATAAGGGGAAGTAAAGGTCAAAGCCAACTCCTGCCTCAACAGCAAAATTGAAATTCAATAAAGACAGCTCATCTACATTTCCAAACTGGTCTCCTTTTCCCCCTGCTTCAATTTGTGGGTTGACCCCTCCAACTGTATACATGGCCACATTGCCACGTCTGGCAGACTTATATTTTAATAATAGTGGAACCTCAACTGTAGTAACAGGTTTTACTTTTTTGAGTGTGGTGCCATTGGTATATCTGTAGGTGATGTCGTACTCATAAAATCCGACAGTTGGGAGTATTCTGAAGCTTAAGTTATTGACTAGAGCCATGTCCACAACAAATCCCACTTTCCATCCACCAGTATTGTTTGGTACGATGGAATGAAGTGAATCAAGGGCAGGGGTAGCGTAAGCATCTGAGTATAAAATTCGGTACTTGGACTGGTGTACACCAATCAGGAAGCCATAGTGTATCCACTCCAGATCATAGTCAATCAGGTTGTCTTTGCGTTCGTTCTGAGCTTGAGCTGGTAGTACAAAAACTACCAGTAGCAACATCACGACTACTTTTTGCCAATGTATATGGAGCTGATGCCTAGGGTTAACGGTTTGCATTGAGTGTTTTTAAAGCCGACTTTTTCTAAAATATTCAAGAAATTTTCACCGTCGGGAAACTGTCTCACAGACTCTGGAAGGTATGTGTATGCCGCCTGGTCTTTTGAGATCGTGTTGCCTATTTTAGGTAAAATCCACTTAAAATAAAAATTGTATAACTGTTTGAACGGGAAGGATTTTGGCTTGGAAAACTCCAGTATCACAGCCTTGCCTCCAGGCTTGAGCACGCGATACATATCCGCCAACCCTTTCTCCAGGTTCTCAAAATTTCTTACGCCAAATGAAACGATCACAGCATCAAACTTATTGTCTTCAAACTGAAGCTGCTCAGAATCTCCCGATAACAATTCGATTTTATCTGAAAGGCCTTTTTTCTTCATTTTCTCCCGGCCCACAGCCAGCATTCCTTCAGAAATGTCTACGCCAGTAACTTTTTCTGGCTTCAAAGCCAATGCTTCAATCGCAAAATCTCCAGTGCCGGTGGCAATATCAAGGATTTGTTTTGGTTGATCTTTCTTTAGCTGACGGATGGCTTTTTTTCGCCATGCTATGTCGATACCCATGCTTAGGAAATGATTCAGGAAATCATATTTCCCACTAATGTTGTCAAACATGGTGGCAACCTGCTCTTTCTTGCTGCCCTGCTTATCTTTGTAAGGTACTACGCTCATATTTGCTTGCAATATTAACCATAAACCGGGCGTTTTCACCGATTGTTAAAAGATATTCCATGAAGCCGATAAAAAGTGCAGTATTTATAAAAAGTAGCTCCAAATTGGGAGAGTGTCCGGAACCCACATTGCCCGAATATGCTTTTATTGGGCGCTCCAATGTAGGCAAGTCCAGTCTTATTAACCTATTAACCAACAACAGTAAGCTGGCTAAGGTGTCTGGAAAGCCTGGAAAAACGCAACTGATCAATCACTTTCTGATAGATGATAGCTGGTATTTGGTGGACTTGCCGGGATATGGCTGGGCCAAAGTGAGTAAGACTCAAAAGGCTGCCTGGAAAAAAATGATCTGGGGGTATTTTGAGCAGAGACCTAATCTCACCAATGTTTTTGTGCTGATAGATTCAAGGCACGAGCCACAGAAGATTGATCTTGAGTTTGTGAATGATCTCGGAATGGCTGGCTTGCCGCTAACACTTGTTTTTACTAAAGTAGATAAGAAAGGAGCAAACCAGGCTCAGTCCAATATGGCACTTTTTCGAAAGGTGCTTAAAAAGAATTGGGAGGAACTACCTCCGGACTTTATGACAAGTACTGTGACTGGATATGGCCGTGAAGATGTGATTGGGTATATCCGTGGAATAAATGAGGAGATCGGTATTCAGTAATCGGTGATCGGTTGATCGGTAATCGGTGTTTTTGGTGAATGGTATTTAGTAGGTGGGAAGTTGGAGAATTGTGAAATAGTTGATTGGTTAAATAGTGAATGGTTGAGTGGTGAGTGATCGATTTGGAGTTATGGGAAAGAGACATTAAACCAAAGATTGATTATGTTGTGAATAATAATTACTGGTGTCCGGTTAAAATATTTTCACCTCAAAAATAGGTTTATACGTGCTATTTAGGGGGATTTTAACTGAATTGTGTAAAATTGGTCGTTATCCAGACCAGTTAAATTCCAAT